>MTKY01046731.1_pt1 | contig 89779 bp, 82 predicted proteins | sample 1042731 | NCBI WGS metagenome assembly MTKY01 (sample SAMN06212206, study PRJNA360538) | anaerobic digester metagenome | biome: Wastewater treatment plant; material: sludge; isolation source: anaerobic digester fed with sludge from wastewater treatment plant | place: Denmark: WWTP Soeholt ...
GCTGCGCCTCCCTACAGTCGGCGCAGTCGCTTTCGCGATGCAAACGTCCGTAACGTATTCCTATATACGTTCGAGGATGTGGACGCACATCGCCGCCTCGCCCATGCCGATGAAGCCGCCCCCGTTCTCGGCCAGGGCGATGCGCGCTCCCTCCACCTGGCGCGGTCCCGCGGCGCCGCGAAGCTGGTTGACCAGCTCGTAGGCCTGGGCCAGGCCTGATGCGCCGATGGGATGCCCGCGGCATTCCAGCCCGCCGGAGGGATTGACGGGGGTCTTGCCGCCCAGGGAGGTGGCGCCGGACTCGGCGAAGGGACCGCCCTCGCCCACCGGGCAGAAGCCCATCTCCTCGTACTGCGCCAGTTCCCCGAAGGCGGTGGCGTCGTGCACCTCGGCGACGTCGATGTCCTCGGGGCCCAGCCCCGCGGCCTCGTAGGCGCGGCGGCTGGCCCGCTCCCCTATGACCGCGAGGCCACTGTCGGGGAGAGACCCCGAGACCAGCACGGAAGCGCGGATGCGCACCGGTTTCGCGTCGGGGAACCTCCCCAGGGCCTTCTCCGAGCAGATGATGGCCGCCGCGGCGCCGTCCCCGATGGGGGCGCACATGGCCCTCGTGAGGGGGTAGGCCACCTGGTAATCCTCGAGGACTTCCTCCACCGTCATGTCCATCTGGTATTGCGCCATGGGGTTCATGGAGCCGTTGTGGTGGTTCTTGGCGGCGATCACCGCCAACTGCCTCTGGGTGGTGCCGTAGGCCTTCATGTGCATGCGCGCCCCCATGGCATAGATGTCCATGAAAGCGGTGTGCCCGCCGCCGCCCTTCTTTTCCTTGCCGCCCTCCTCTGCCTCGGCGGCCTTCTTAGCCGCGTCGGCCTGGAAGGCTGCGATCATGCCGTGCACGAACTCCACGTCCGCACCAGAGGCGAATCCCTCGAACATCTTCGCCCTGTCCTCGGGGAAATAGACCTTCTCGGCTCCCACCGCCAGCACCAGGTCGTAGAGGCCCGCCTTCACCGCCGTCCATGCCCCGTGTATGGCGGTGGAGGCGCCGGCGCAGGCGTTCTCCACGTTGGTGATGGGGATGCCCTGGATGCCCAGGGGGGCCAGGGCCACCTGGCCCCGGATGCAGTGCTGCATCTGGCTCATGCCCCAGCCGGAGTTGGAGAACCAGGCCGCCTCGATGTCTTCCTTTTTCACCTGAACGTCTCCCACGAGGGCCTCGAGGGCCTCGGCGGTGAGCATCTTTATGGTCTTCTCCGGGTACTTCTTGAAGCGGACCATGCCCACGCCTAGGATATATACGTTGTCGCTCATTCCCTTACCGCCTCCCTTCCCTGTCGTAGGTGTCCGGGGTCACGCCCAGCTTCTCCACTTCCTTCTTTATCACGCGGTGGGTCTCCGTCTTGGGCAGCGCGTCGATGACGCGGTAATACCTGGGGACCGCGAACTTCGCCAGCTCGCCGGAGAGGAATCCCGGCATGCTGGCGGGATCGATGCTTTTTCCGTCCACCGGCACCAGGGTCACCATGATCTCGTCCTCGGCCAGTTCCGAGGGGACGGCGTAGACCGCGCACTCCAGCACGTCCGGATGTTTGAGCACGGCCTGCTCCACCTCGTAGGCGGAGACGTTCTCCCCCTTCACCCGCATGGACTCGGTGTTTCGTCCGACGAAGTAGACGTAGCCCTTCTCGTCCCTGTACACGAGGTCGCCGGTGTACAGCCAGCCGTCACGCATCTTGTCGCTGGTGGCCTCCTCGTTCTTGTAGTACTCCACCGAGCCCTTACGCTCCCCCACGTAGCAGATGAGCTCGCCGGGGGTGTGGGGTGGGACGTCGTTGCCATCGCCGTCGATGACCCTGATCTTCGCCCCGAGGGGCTTGCCCATGGAGCCGACGGGTGCGGTCTCGAAATTGACGATGAGCACCCCGCCGCCGTCCACCGCACCGTATCCCTCGTAGATCTTGACCCCGAAGCGCCGCTCGAAGTCCTCCCACATGTCGACCGGGCAGCCGGCCGAGAGGACGAAGCGGACCCTGTTGTCCGCATCGTCGGGCCGGGCCGGCTGCTTCATGAGGATGGGCATGACCGCGCCCAGGCCGTTGAAGGTGGTCGCCCCGTAGCGCCTTACCTCGTCCCAGAAGCGGCTGGCGCTGAACCTCTCGCCCAGGGCCACGCTGCCGTCGCAGTGCATGGCCGGCGTCACCGTGAGGAAGAGCGCGTTGGCATGGAAGAGGGGATAGCAGGTGTAGGCGATATCGCTCCTGTTGGTGAGCAGGCGCCCGACGATGGAAATGGCCTTGACGTTGGTGTTGTTGTAGCGGTAAACGACCCCCTTGGGCAGGCCGGTGGTGCCGGAGGTGTACATGAGCACGCAGAGGTCGTCGGGGTCGTATCTCTCCGGGGGGGTGGAGGCGTCCGAGCCGGGCCCGAAAGCCCGGGACAGCTCCTCCATGCCCCCGGGAAGCTCGAAGCTCGCGGGAGCGCCCTCGGTGTTCACGATGACCTTCTCTATCTTGTCCAGCCTCTCCGCCACCGCCTGGTAGAAGGGGAGCAGGTCGTGGTCGATGACCACGAAACTCGCGTCGGAGTTGTCTATGACGTGGGCCAGCTGGTCTCCCCTGAGGGCCACGTTCACCGGCACGGTGTACATCCCCAGCTTCTCCAGGCCGAAGAATACGTAGAGCCAGAGGGGAGAATTCTTCATGATGATCGCAAGGCCTTTGCCCGGACACCCGCCCGACTCCCTGAGGAAGTTGGCCGCGCGGTTGGCGTTGAGGTTCATGTCGCGGTAGCTGATGACCTGGGCCTTGAAATAGAGGAAGGGCCGGTCCCTTAGCCTCTCGGCCTTCTCCTCGAGCAGCTCAGCGTGGGACATGTCCCGCGTCAGGGAAAGCCCCCTCGCATCCGCTATGCTGCGCAGGTTTTCCTTGAGCGTGCCCCTTCTGCGTTCGTCCGCCATGAACATGGCCAGGGAGCGCAGCAGGCGCCATCCCACCCACACCCTCCGCATGTACATCTTCCTCTCCTGTGGTGTCATGACATCACCTCTTTCAGCCGACCATACGGACTCCAACCGGTCCCCGCCCTACTCCGCTCCCTGCGGCGGCGCGGCGTTTTTCAACGTCTTGTACAGGCCTTCCGGGTAGACGGCGGCGTCATTCCCCGCCGGGGATTCCTCCGCCGTTTCCGTTCCCAGTTGCAGTATTTTGAGGTATTTATCCGCGATGTCGGGGTCATCGATCTCGTCCGGGGCCATCTCGGTCATGAGGATGAGGGTGAAATAGGCTCCCACGTACAACCAGGCCACGAGACGGCAATCTATGTCCCCTCTTATCTCCCCCAGTTCCTGGCCTTTTCTGAGCATGTGCTCCGTGGCCCCGATGTTGAGGTTCACGAAGTCCTCGAGTTCCCTGCGGAAATCCTCGTCGAAACTGTTGTTGAGGACGAAGGCGAGGAACTTGCGCATAGAGGGGTTCTCGCGCACGAAGGCGAGGTAGCTCCTGGACACCCGCTTGAGATATTCCAGGGGATGGTCCCCGTATTCGAGATAGATGGCGTCGTAGCGGGCGATGAGCAGTTCCTCTATGTAGCGGCAGCACGCCAGGAACAGCTCCTTCTTGCTGGAGAAGTATTTGTAAAGGGTTCCCTCCGCCACTCCCGCCTCCCTGGCAAGCAGGGCGGTGGTGGCCTTCTCGTAGTTGGTACGCGAGAAGGTGTCGATGCACGCGAGGATGATCTCGTTGTAGCGGTCGCTCTTTTCCATATCTCCCGCCCATCCTTACCGGCAAGAGCGCTTCGTCCCCGGGACTAATGTCCCCCGAGGTAGGGTTAGTTTTCTAAGTGAGCGCTCACTTGCCTAACAGCCGTGACCATTTATACAATAAGCCGCGACCGACTGTCAATACATGAAAGGCAGGTTATGTATGTTATGCATAGCCCGCACCCAGCTCGTCGCGGACTCCCGCCGCGTCAAAGCGCTGTCGGCCCATCATCCCTGTCCTTGAACCACCCTATATGGACGTCGGGGATGGAGTCGATCCGGGAGCTGTAGGGCTTGATGTCGAGGAGGTAGCTGCCGTCCACGGCATCGAGGCCCCTTACCGTCAGGCGGCTTCCGTCCCTCTCCAGCAGCTCTACGACGCAGAACTGTATGGGGTTGGGCCGCGACGGCGAGCGGCAGGCGAACACACCCCGCACCTCCGGCCCCCAGGGCGTAACGGTCTGCAGCGTTTTCCGGTCTGCGAGATGGGCCCAGTAAAGGACGATGAGATAGCGCGACGTCTCCATGTCCTTCAATGCATCCGCGAATTCATCGTAGACCTCGATCACGGACTCGTCTTCCGTGAAGCGGCCCTGGAAGGGGGCTTCGTTCATGGCACTGTACGGCGAACCGATCACCCCCACGGGTTTCAACACCATGGGCTCAACCCGCTTCTCGGCGGAGCTTTCATCGGGCATGCTGTTCCTCCCTCGTTACTGCCTTTGCTTCCATGGTCTGCAGGGGGATGATGATCTTTCTCTCTCCCAGCGTCTCGACCTCAACTTTTACGCCGTACACCTCCTGTATGTTTCCGGAAGTTATGACTTCGGCCCCCCCGCATGCGAATATGACGCCGCCCCTGAGCAACATGAACTTGTGCGAGAACCGCAGGGCCAGGTTGACGTCGTGTATGGCCATCAGAGCCGCTATCCCTCTTTCGGTGACCGCCCTCCTTACCGTCTCCATGACTTCAAGCTGATTTCTCAGGTCCAGGTTGCTGGTAGGCTCGTCCAGAAGCATCACCCCCGGCTCCTGGGCAAGCGCCCTTGCGATCACCACTTTCTGCAACTCCCCTCCGCTCAGCTCATCGAGATAGCGCAGTGAAAGGTCCTCAAGCTCCAGCGCCTCCACAACCCCCCGCACCACCTCCAGATCCTTCTCGCCGACTCCCCAGTTTATATGAGGCCTCCTGCCCATGAGCACTGCATCGAAGACGGTGAGCCTCGCGTTTCCGCTCTCCTTCTGGGCCACATACCCCATGCGACGCGCCAGCTCCATGCGTTTCATATGCGATGCATCCTCTCCCTCTATGAGCACGCTGCCTTCCCGGGGCTGCAGGACCCTCAAGATACATTTGAGGAGGGTGCTCTTGCCGGCGCCGTTGTTTCCCAGGATGGAACACAATTCCCCTCCCGCGACGTCGAACCTAACCCCGTTCAGGACGGATTTGCAGTTATAAGCGAAGCTGATGCCGTTCACCGAAAGCATCATGACCTCCTGTATCCCCTTATGAGCAGGTAGAGGAAGAGAGGGGCGCCCATGAAAGAGGTTATGGCCCCCACCGGCAGGACGACAGGGGCGATGATGGTCCTGCTCAGGGTGTCGGAAGCCAGGAGCAGCAAGGCTCCCATGGCACATGAGCCCGGTATGAGAAAACGGTAATCGTCGCCGATTATCCTGCGCATCAAGTGCGGGCTTACCAGGCCGATAAAAGCGATGATTCCCAGGAAGGATACAGCGACCGACGCCACCAGCGAGGCAAGGAGCATGCCCATCAGGCGAGTGCGTCCCACGTTCACCCCCAGGCTCCTCGCCGTGTCGTCGCCGCTCTCCAGGGCATTGTAATTCCAGCGGTTGAATACGAAGTAAGCGGTTACGGGAAGGGTGACCGCAGACATGATCGCCAGTTCCCGCCAGGACGCCCGACCGACATCGCCGAAGGTCCAGAAGACTATGGACGCCACCTGCACGTCATTCGCGAAATACTGGGTGATGACCGTGCCGGCGGAAAACAGAGATCCGAAGGCGATACCGGCCAGGATCATGGCCTCGGGGGATATGCCCTTATACCTCGCCAGGAGCAGTATGGCCAGGGTGGCGGCGATGGCGCCGCCGAAGGCGGCCACGGTTACCAGGTAAGGGTTCCGTATCAGCACCGCGTCTGCGCCCGAACTCTGCATGCTGCCCGCGCCTGTGGCTACAATGGCCACGGCAGCGCCGAAGGCGGCACCCTGGGATACTCCCAGGGTATAATCCGAGGCAAGTGGGTTGAGCAGAACCGCCTGCATGACACAGCCCGCCAGGGACAGCCCTATGCCCGCCACCACCGCGGCCAGTACGCGCACCAGCCTGATGTTGATCACGATCTGGGTGGTGCGCTCGTCGGCCTGGCCCAGCAGGGCCTTGATCACCTCCAGGGGGGAAATGCCCGCGGAGCCCAGCGCCATGGATATTATCGCCAGGACTACGGCAGCGATGATCACCGCCGCGATTACCAGGACCTTCCTCCTCGTATACGCTCGGTACCCGTCGCCTACGTTCTCGACGGCCTCATACACTTGCCCGTCAACCTCCAGTTCACACCAGTCTCTCCTTCTGCCCGCGCGCATCAATCCGGAGCCAGCTTTATCTCCGTAAAACCGCCGAAGTCTCCGGCCATGCGTTCGTACACCGCCTTGCCCACCAGGAACTCGTAGATCTCATCTGCCTTCGCAACGGGGTCCACGTCCTCGAAGGCATGCGGGAAGATGGCCTTGCCCATGAAGTACGTATCGGCGAGGGCGGTGTCGATATTGGTAGCGTAGAAGTTGAAGGGCAGGTAGCCGTAGAGGCGGCCTTCCTTGACCGCTTTCAGGGCATTATAGAGACCGGGGTTGCCGGCGTAATCATCCCTCACCATCTGCAGCCCGACCTCATCTACGAATATGATCTCAGGGTCCCAATGCAACAGCTTCTCCTTGTCGATAATCACGCTCCCGCCGGCCCCCGTCTCGTCCACCACGTTAAGGGCGTTTGCGGCGTCCAGGGGAGGGAATTCCGCCTGGGTGCTTTCTATGCCATGGGTGCCCTTCATACCCAGCCCACCCGCGTAAACGGCAGGTTTATCCACCTCGGGGATGTCCGCGGTGCGCTCTTCCACGTCATCAAGGCATCCCCTGATATATCCCGCCACCTTTCCCGCCCGCTCCGAGTCGCCTGTCACCTCTCCGACGATATCGATGGACTCGAATACCTCTTCGTCGAACGTTCCCAGCCGACCGTAACTCAGCACCACCACCGGGATGCCCGTCTTGTACTGCAGCTCGTTCGCCTTCGCCGTGTCCACGAGGTAAGCGGCGAAAATCACGTCGGGGTCCACGGTGATGAGCATCTCGGGATCGGGGGTCGAGTCCGGGCCGCCCTGTCCGATGACCGGCAGCTCGAGTAGTTCGGGATGGGCTATCATGTAAGGCCGGCCGGTGTCCCACTGTATCTCGAATCTCTCTATCCCCACCACCTTCTCCGCGGCGCCGACGTAACATACGAGGCGCAAGGCTCCCGGTCCTATGGCTACCACTCTCTCGACCGGAGAGTCTATCTCCACCCGGCGGCCGGCCAGGTCGGTCACGACTGCCACATCCCGGGTTTCCTGCCCATCAGCCGCCTTGCTGCCGCACCCCGCCAACGGCAACATGGCCAGGATCATCGTACAAAGCACAGCCATGACGATTATCCTTGCCCCGGCCGTCATGCCTTCAGCATCATCCGCCCCGCGAAAAACGTTCATTTCCGCTCCCTTCAAATGCAATAATGCGAGAAAAACAAAACCACGAAGGTCTGCGACCTTCGTGGTCACTATTTCTCGTCTTCGATCTCTCGACGTGCTCGTGGCGGCTTCTCGCCGCCGGCTTCTCTTATCTGCTCCTTTCTAAAGGATATATGAGGAGCGGTCAATCCGCAAACGCCTGAAAGGGGCTTTGCCCGCTCGAGCCCGTTGCCCTCGATGCCTTCCATGGTGGAAAATCCATGACAGACGGCGGCACGGAGAGCGTGATTTCCCGACCGTGCAGGACGCACGGGTGGATGTCCCGGGTCGAAGGAGGGCACAGCATGGATAGAGAAGAAGCCCTGAAGCTGTTGCATGGCAACCTTCAGGCGGAAAACCTGCTCAAGCACTGTTACGCTACGGAGGCCGTGATGCGGCGGCTGGCGCGGGAGAGGGGCGAGGACGAGGAGCTGTGGGGGCTCACGGGGCTGCTGCATGACCTTGACCTCGAGACGTGCGGAAACGACATGGCCGTGCACGCCGAAACCGCCGCGCGCATGCTGGAGGAACGGGGCGCGCCCGCGGAGATGGTGGACGCGGTGCGCATGCACAACGCCGAGGGGCTGGGGCTGGCCGAGAGGTCAACCGTCCTCCAGCACGCCCTGGCTTCCGCCGAGACGGTGACCGGTTTCATCGTCGCCGCCGCCCTGGTGCGCCCGGACAAGAAGCTGGAGGGGGTGAAGGTGAGTTCCCTGCGCAAGAGGATGAAGGAGAAGGCCTTCGCCCGGGGAGCGCGCCGGGAGGTCATCGCCGAATGCGAGCAGGCCGGCTTCGAGCTGGACGGGTTCCTGGCTCTGGCCCTGGAAGCCATGCAGGGTATCTCGGACGACCTCGGCCTCTAGTCGGTTTCGAGGAGGACGGTGGCGATGGCGGCGATGCCCTCGCCGCGCCCGGTGAAGCCCATGCCCTCCGTGGTCGTGGCCTTAACCGCCACCCGTGCGGCGTCTATTCTCATGGTTTTCGCGATTCTCTCACGCATGAGGTCGATATAGGGCGACAGGCGCGGTTCCTGGGCCACCACGACGCAGTCGGCGTTGACCACCCGGTATCCCTTGTCCCGCAATATCCCCGCCACCTCCTCGAGGAGAACGAGACTGGAAATGCCGCTATATGCGGGATCTGTATCGGGGAAATGGGTGCCGATGTCCGTATCGCCGCAAGCCCCGAGCATGGCGTCCATGAGGGCGTGCACGAGCACGTCCGCGTCGGAATGGCCCTCCAGGCCACGCTGGTGCGTGACCTCCACGCCTCCCAGGATAAGCTTCCTCCCCGCCGCGAAGGCGTGGGCATCAAATCCCAGTCCCACCCGGTTCTGCAACGTCCAGACCTCCCTTGTCCAGCAGGGCTTCCGCCAGGATGAGGTCGCTGGCGTAGGTTATCTTCAGGTTGGTCAACTCCCCCTCCACCACCCTCACGCGATAGCGGTATCTTTCCAGCAACGCTGCGTCGTCCGTCGCCCATACCCCCTCCCGGTAGGCGCGCTCGTGGGCATCGAGCAGGGCCTCGGAACGGAAACACTGCGGGGTCTGCACCGCCCACAAGCGCTGCCGGTCGGGGGTCCTTATCACCCAGCCCCCCTCGACCTCCTTCACCGTGTCCACGACCGGTATGGCGGATATGATCCCCTCGCAGTTGCAATCCTCCAGGGCCTTCATGGCGCGGCGGAACAGCGCCGGGGTGGCGAGCGGCCGGGCGCCGTCGTGCACGATGACGATGCCGGGATGGGAGGAAAGGGCGCGCAGTGCCCTGAACACGGATTCCTGCCTGCGCTCTCCGCCCTCGACCACGCTGATCGCCTTGCCCTGCCCGAAGGGGATTATCTCGCTCTCGGCCCGCCCGACATGATCGGGGTTGACCACCAGCACGATCTCCTCTACCTCGGGGACGGCAGCGACGTTCAGGAGCGAGCGCGCCAGCACCGGCACGCCGGACAGGGCGAGGAACTGTTTGCCTTGCTTGATTCCCAGCCTCTCCCCGCGTCCAGCGCCGGCTATGATGGCGGCTGCTTTCGCCATGCTCACCTCTCCTTGAGGGTGGCGAAGATCATCCTCCCCGCCGGGGTCTGCAGAATGCTGGTCACCAGTGTTTCCACTTCGCGGCCGATGAGTCTCTTGCCCCCCTCGACCACGACCATGGTGCCGTCATCCAGGTAGCCCACGCCCTGGCCGGACTCCTTACCCTCCTTGAGCAGGGTGAGGGTTATGGATTCCCCCGGGAGCACTACCGGCTTGAGCGAGTTCGCCAGCTCGTTGATGTTGAGCACCCGTACGCCCTGGAGTTCTGCGATCTTGTTGAGGTTGAAATCGTTGGTCATCACCGGCAGGTTTAATGCCTTGGCCAGCGCGACCAGCTTGGAATCGACCGCCGCGAGCTCGGGAAAATCCAGTTCCTCTATGCGCACCTCCACCCGGTCCTGCCTCTGCAGGGCGTTGAGGACGTCGAGGCCGCGCCTGCCGCGATTGCGCTTGAGCGGGTCCTCGGAATCGGCGATACTCTGCAGCTCGTTGAGGACGAAGCGCGGGACGACCAGCTCGCCCTCGAGGAAACCTGAAAAGCAGATATCGCTGATGCGCCCGTCGATGATCACGCTGGTATCCAGTATGCGGGATGCCGCGCCGCCGCCGGAGTCGTCGGCCTTCTCGCCGTGGCGAGAGCGGGAAGGGCTGAAGAAATTGAGCAGGTCGTCTTTCTTCTGCACCGCGATCACGTACCCTATGACCCCGCAGATGGTGTATACGATGAGGGCGAACGTCCAGCCCCAGTCCGACACCCAGCCCCAATTGATGCGGAACAGGATCACCGAGGGGAGAAAGGCGATGAGAAACCCGGCGATTATGCCGATTACGCCCATGAGAATATCGGTGCCGGGGACATCCTGGATAGCGTGCTGGAAACGGTTGAGGAGCTTCGCCGCGTACCTTCCCGCGGCTCCCCCTATGACGAAACCCAGACCCACGCACACGAATATGGAGATGATAAAGCCGATAATATAATAGGCTGGGTCATATTCCGCCAGGTACGTTTCCTTGAGCAGCTCTCCCAGTGCATACCCCCCGACTCCTCCCAGTATCATGAAGATGAATCGGACGAGCAGGACAACCATTTGAACCCTGTTTACCTCCTGATTGGAGCAACCCTCCTTTCTCGTTATTTCCCCCGGGGAGAATGATAAGAATGATAACCCGGTGGATTCAAAATAATAATATCAGGACGAAGAGGAAAAAACCTCCTCGATCATGCGCATGGCCTCCTCCACCTCAACATCGACCGCGTACATCAGCTCGCTGGCCAGTATGTCGCGTGCCTGTCCCAGCATGCGTTTCTCTCCCGACGAAAGTCCCTTTTCCATGTCCCTCAGGGTGAGGTTTCTCACAACCTCGGCGACCTCGAATATGTCTCCGCTGCGGAGCTTATCCCGGTTCTTCTTGTAGCGGTGGTTCCAGTTCGATGGCATCGGGCTCTGCTTCTCCGCCAGGACGCAGAGGACTTTTTCGACTTCCTCCCTGTCTATTACGTTGCGGAGGCCTACCTGGAGGGAATTATCCGCGGGCACCATCACCTTGAGATTTCCCTGGCACATGCGCAGGATAAAGTATTTCTTCACTTCTCCGTCCATGTCCTTTTCGGAAATGCCCTCGATCACACCCGCTCCATGGTGAGGATATACCACGACGTCTCCAACACAAAACATCCCCATCACCTCTCATACCCGAGAGGGTCTCCATGCCCTCTCCCGTAGAAGTAAAATATTTCTAATAGATCAGGGTGGTTATGCGTGAGGCTTTATCTCACCAGGCCACTGCTGACATATAAAATTGACGGTTTTACCCGCAATAACTTCCATTCTCCCGGGGAATGTTGCCTGTCTTTATACATGAGCTCAAGTAAGGCTATAGACTCCGAGGGTATTGATGCGGTCGTTCTCCCTTTCCAGCACGTTCTTCAGGTCCAAACCGAGCAGGCAGCAGGTGGCGGCGAGATAGAAGATGGCGTTCCCCAGCTCCGTCTCTATCACGTCGGCGCAGTTAGGGCAGAGCTCTCCCTCGATATGGCTCTTGACATAATGCGCTACCTGGGAGATATTGACATCTTCTGGGATTTCCTGCTTGCTGGCCTCAACGGTCAGGCATCCACAACTGGTAACCGTTTTGGCCAGGGCCCGGTTGACCCTCGTGGCGGCGTCCTGGAGTTTGGTCATAACGTCGAGAATACTGCGATTGCGCACGAGATACTCGGAGACCGTTCTCTGAAATTCCGCGCAATCCGCTTCCCGCATGTCTATTACCTCCGTCCCTACTGACTAGATTCATTATAGGTTCGGCTTTTCGGGGGTGTCAAACGCGCAGCGGCCTCCGCCCCGTACGCATGTTGTACATATACCAGAATATGGTTAGATTTAGAGAGGTGAGCGGCGCCCCGCGCGAGGACGGGGACCTCGCGCTACATGTACCTCTCCACCAGGGATGACTCGGCGATATGCCGCAGCCCCTCCTTGATGGCCTTGGCGCGTATCTTGCCGATCCCTTCGACTTCGTCTAGCATCTTATCCGAGGCATGCATGATGTTCTGCATCGTCTTGAAGTTCTTCACCAGTTTCTCCACCACGGACGCCGGCAGGCGGGGTATGCGCTCCAGGATGCGATAGCCGCGCGAGGAGAGCTGGCGGTCGAGTTCGTCATGTGCGCCCGAATATCCGAGGGCTTGCGCGACGTTGGTCAGCTGGAGGAGCTCCTCATCGCTGAGACGCGCCAGGCTGCGCTCCACCGCTTCCACGGATTTTCCCCTCTCCTCCACGCGATAGTCCCGGATCACGTTCCGTTTCTCGCGCTCGACCCCGGACATCAATTCCTCCATCTGGAGCTCTATGAGGCGGCCTTCCGTGCCCAGCTCCGCCAGGTAGACCCTGACCTCGTCCGCAATCCTCTGCATCATCTCGGCCCTCTGCAGCACGCTCACCACATCCTGCAGGCTGACCAGGTCCTCGAACTCGAGGGCGCTCAGGGTGGCCGAGACCTGGTCCAGGCGCATCTTGTACTTCTCCACCGTCTGCAGGGCCTGGCTGGACTTGCTGATGAGCACGCGCACGGAGAGGATGACGTGTCGCCAGTCGTCCTTGTACACGGTGACCCTGGTCATGCGCTCCGACACCGCTATGACCAGCTTGCCGGTCTGCCGCGCCACCCTTTCCGCCGTGCGGTGGCGCGTGCCGCTCTCCGACGTCAGCACCGAGGGATCGGGCACGAGATGGGCGTTGGCATATCTTATCCTGGTCAGGTCCTCGTCCAGGACCACCGCACCGTCCATCTTGGAGACCTGGAAGAGGTTGGCGGCGGAGAACTCCCAGTTCAACTCGACCCCGCCGTTGACGATCTTCAGAACGTCATCGTTGTCTCCCACTACGATGAGCGCGCCCAGGCGGGAGGCCATGAGGCGGGCGATGGCTTCACGCAGCTCCGTCCCCGGAGCTACGAGCCGGATCACTTCCAGGTAATCCTTGTCCCTTTGAGGATCATCCATACTCAGGCGCTTTCTCTGCTGCAGGCTCGTACTTTCCAATTGTTGCCCTGGCCCCCTAATCATAAACAATGAGCGCTTGCCCTTGCCAGTTCCCATACCAGTTCAAGTATGTGAGGTGTCCACCATGCTCGAGGACCTGCGCAGACCGGCCAGGGAGAAGCGTCCTCCCGTGTATGCGCTCGCGCCGTCGGCGAGGGCTCAGGCCATGCCCAGGCGTTCCAGAGCCCGGCCCACGTCGCGGACCTGCACCAGCTCCAACCCGGGATGCTTTGCCTGGGGTTTCGACTTGTCGGACAGCATCAGCGACTTGTACCCCAACCGCGATGCCTCCCTTGCCCTCTCCCCGACCCTTGAAACCGGCCGTACCTCTCCGGTGAGGCTGACCTCGCCCAGGAAAACCATTTCGGGGGAGATGGTCCTGTCCAGGCGCGAGGACGCGATGGCCATGCACACCCCGAGGTCGAGGGCGGGCTCGCTCACCTTGAGGCCGCCGCATATGCCCACGTAAACGTCCCGGTCCGAGAGTCGTATCCTCGCCTTGCGCTCCAGGACGGCCACGTCTATGGCCAGCCTCCTGTGGTCCATTCCCGTGGAGACGCGCTTGGGGGTGGGAAGGTGGGAGGGCACGACCAGTGCCTGCACCTCCACCAGCAGGGGGCGGCGGCCCTCCATGATCACCACCGTCGCCGTGCCGGACACCGCCTCCTCGCGGCTGTCGGCGAAGAGGTGGGACGGGTCCTCCACCTCGCGCAATCCCTGGCCGGTCATCTCGAAGATCCCCAGTTCGCTCACGGAGCCGAAACGGTTCTTCACCGCCCGCAGTATGCGCAGGGAATCGAAGCGCTCTCCCTCGAAATAGAGCACGCAGTCCACCATGTGCTCGACCGTCCTGGGCCCGGCCAGCATCCCCTCCTTGGTCACGTGACCGACCAGGAATACGGCGGCATCGATCTCCTTGGCCAGGGACTGCATGCGCGAAACGCATTCGCGCAGCTGGTTGACGCCTCCCGGGGACGAGTCGAGTTCGGGGCTGCGCATGGTCTGGATGGAGTCGATGATCATCACCTGCGGCGCCAGTTGCCTGGCGGCCTCCAGCACCGCCCCGAGATCGGTTTCGCACAGCAGGTAGAGACCGGGGTCGAGCGCCCCGGTGCGGCGGGCGCGAGTTCCGATCTGGGCGGCGGATTCCTCCCCGCTCACCAGCATCACCCTTGCCCCCCTCCCCGTAAGCGCGGCGGCGGCCTGAAGGAGCAGGGTGGATTTGCCGATTCCCGGTTCTCCTCCCAGCAGCACCAGGGACGCGGGCACCACCCCCCCGCCCAGGACGCGGTCCAGCTCTCCGATGCCCGTGACGATGCGGGGCCCTTCCTCCTCGACGCTGCTCAGCAGCAGCGGCTCGGCCCGGGTGCCCGAGCTCTCGCTGCGGGGGGTCTCCTTCCTTTCCTCGCGCATGGTGCCGAAGCTGCCGCAGGCGGGGCAGCGCCCCAGCCACTGCACCGAGGCCTCCCCACATTCCTCGCACACGTAATGAGACCGCTCCGCCTTCAACGACGCACCTCACCTGAAGAGATTCCGGACTTCACCGTCGTAGTGATTATACTTCCCCCCACCGTCAGGCGGGGAAGGCCTGGGTGCCGGATGTGGGGTGACCTCCCGCCCGGGGCGTTGGAGGGGGACGGGTCTTGGATTCCGCTCTCTTCAGCCGTTGATCGTGCATGCGGGTACGAGCCGAAGCTGGGCGCTTTCCCGGACGGAAAGCCTTAAGGGGGCAAGCTCAATCCCGCGAGAAATCCTTCTCCAACCTGGCCTTGACATCCCCCGACAGCTTCCTTTCCGCCGCCATCTCTCTTCCGGCATCCTCCACCGGCGGGCAAGGTGCTCGGAGGAGCCTCGGGCGACGACGACCAGCCTTGCTGCCGGGCTCCTGCGGAAGCGAGACCGTTACCCGGAGGGCCCGGGCCTCCGAGGGCCGCATGCCCCGGGCCCAGGCGGGAAGAACACTGGCAGATCAGGCCTTCTAAGTCGTCTGCAAGAGGTCGGCGCCGCTCTCGGGCGCCTCCACCCTCTCGAAGGTGATGCTTCCCTCACGGTCGGTGGCGATGAGGATGGTCGAGCCCGGCAGGTATTCCTTGAGCAGCACCTTCTCCGAGAGGGGATCTTCGATGAGCTTCTGGATGGCGCGGCGCAGGGGCCTCGCGCCGTATACCGGGTCGTACCCCTCCTTGACCAGCGCCTCCTTGGCATCGTCCGAGAGGATGATCTCGATCTCCTGCTCGGCCAGTTGGTCCTTCACCCGCTTCATGAGCAGGTCCACGATCTGCTTGATCTCGTCGTGGCTCAGCTCGTGGAAGACGATGACGTCGTCGATGCGGTTGAGCAACTCCGGGCGGAAGGTCTTCTTCAGCTCCGAGAGCACCTGGTCCTTCATCTTGGCGTAATCCATGCCCCCCTCCTTCCTGGCGGTGAAGCCGAGGGAGGTCCCCTTGCTGATGTCCCGCGCTCCCAGGTTGGAGGTCATGATGACGATGGTGTTGCGGAAATCGACCTTGTGGCCCTGGGAATCGGTGAGGCGCCCGTCCTCCAGGATCTGCAGCAGCATGTTGAAGGCGTCGGGGTGGGCTTTCTCGATCTCATCCAGGAGCACCACGCTGAAGGGTTTGCGGCGCACCGCCTCGGTAAGCTGGCCGCCCTCCTCGTATCCCACGTAGCCGGGCGGCGAGCCCACCAGCCGCGACACGGCGTGCTTCTCCATGTACTCGGACATGTCGATCTGGATGAGGGCCGACTCGTCCCCGAAGAGGAATTCCGCCAGGGTCCGCGCCAGCTCCGTCTTGCCCACGCCGGACGGCCCCAGGAAGATGAACGAGCCGCCGGGGCGCTTGGGGTCCTTGAGCCCGGCACGGGTGCGCCGGATGGAACGCGATACCGCGACGACCGCCTCGTCCTGGCCCACCACGCGCTCGTGCAGGGCGTCCTCCATGCGCAGGAGCTTGCTGCTCTCCTCCTCGGTGAGCTGGCTCACCGGGATGCCCGTCCAGGAGGAGAGGATATCGGCGATGTCGTCGTCGGTGACCTGCAGCTGGTGCGAGCCGAAGGGTATCTTCCAGTCCTCCTCCAGCTGCTCCATCTCGCTGAGTATCTCCTTTTCCTTGTCCCTGAGGCCGGCGGCCTTCTCGAACTCCTGGCCGGCTATCGCGGCCTGCTTCTCCTGGCGTATCTGCTGGAGCCTTTCCTCCAGGTCGCGGAAGTCGGGCGGGGCGGTCATGGCGTGGATGCGCAGCCGCGAGGCCGCCTCGTCGATGAGGTCGATGGCCTTATCCGGCAGGAAGCGGTCGGAGATGTAGCGTCCGGCCAGCCTGGCCGCCGCCACCAGTGCCTCGTCGGTTATGGCCACGCGGTGGTGCGCCTCGTAACGGTCACGCAGGCCCTTCAATATGTCTATGGTATGGTCCACCGTGGGCTCCTCCACCAGTACGGGCTGGAACCGCCTCTCCAGGGCCGCGTCCTTCTCGAGGTGTTTGCGGTACTCGTCCAGGGTGGTGGCGCCTATGGTCTGCAGCTCGCCGCGGGCGAGGGCCGGCTTGAGGATGGAGGCGGCGTCGATGGCTCCCTCCGCCGCTCCAGCGCCCACCAGGTTATGCAGCTCGTCGATGAAGAGGATGATGTCCCCGCGGCTGCGTATCTCCTTCACCACCTTCTTCAGGCGCTCCTCGAAATCGCCGCGGTAGCGCGAGCCGGCCACCAGGGCCCCCAGGTCCAGGGTGTAGAGCTGCTTGCCACTCAGCATATGGGGGACCTCGTTGTTCACGATCTTCTGGGCGAAGCCCTCGACCACCGCCGTTTTGCCCACCCCGGGCTCGCCGATGAGCACGGGGTTGTTCTTGGTGCGGCGGGCCAGGACCTGCATGACCCTCTCGATCTCCTTGTCCCTGCCGATGACCGGGTCGAGCTTGTTCTGGCCGGCGAGCTGCGTGAGGTTGCGACCGAACTGGTCCAGGAGCAGGTTGCCCTGGGCCGGGGCCTCCCCCGCTTGGGCCACTTCCTTGGTTCCCGCGGCGCCGGTGAGGAGCTGGACCACCTGGTTGCGCACTCGGTCCAGGTCCGCTCCCAGCTTGGTAAGCACCTGGGCGGCGACTCCCTCGCCCTCGCGGATGAGCCCCAGGAGGATGTGCTCGGTCCCGATGTAGTTGTGCCCCAACTGCAGGGCCTCGCGCAGGGAGAGCTCGAGCACCTTCTTGGCCCGCGGAGTGAAGGGGATGTGGCCGGTGGGGGCCGAGCTGCCCCGCCCGATGATCTCCTCCACCTGGTTGCGCACCGCCTCCAGGCTTATGTTCATGGACTCCAGGGCCTTGGCGGCGACGCCCTCGCCCTCCTGGATCAACCCCAGCAGGAGGTGCTCCGTCCCGATATAGTTATGATTGAGCATGCGGGCTTCTTCCTGGGCGAGCACTACCACCCTGCGAGCCCGGTCGGAAAACCTTTGAAACAAGTCTATCCCTCCAAAAACGTACTCCGGACCTTGATTATCACACCTATTCTCGCTCTTTTCAAAGACGATTCGCCATGCGATATCTCAAGTCCTGCGGATCTGCGCTCGAGCCCGCCGGCGGCTCCCGCGCTGCCCTTTCGTCTATCTGCATCGTCACCCGGAACATCTTCCTTGAAAGGCCGCCGGGCGACGGGACGCAATAACGCCTTCCATTATTATATTATCCCCATCCGGGACACCGGCTCACGTGATATATGACGCGCCGCCGCGCTACAAGGTCCCGGCACGGAAGAAAAGGGCCGCCTCGACCCGTCAGTTTCCGGAGCGGAGATGCGGGAAGAGGATGACCTCGCGGATGGAGTGGGTGTTCGTGAGCAGCATGACCAGGCGGTCCACGCCCAGGCCGAGCCCTCCCGTGGGAGGCATACCGTATTCGAGGGCGCGCAGGTAATCGTAATCCACGACGTGCGCTTCCTCGTCTCCCCCCTCGCGCTGCCGGGCCTGCTCCTCGAAGCGTTCCCGCTGGTCTAGGGGGTCGATGAGCTCGGAGAAGGCGTTGGCGACCTCGCGGCCCGCGACGATGAGCTCGAACCTCTCGGTGAGCTGCGGGTCGTCGCGGTGCAGGCGGGCCAGGGGGGATACCTCGCGCGGGTAGTCCATGACCAGGGTGGGCTCCCATAGGTTGGGCTCGACCAGCTTCTCGAAGAGCTCCGTCGCCACCTTGCCGGCGCCCCAACCCTTCTCCGTCGGCACCTCGTGCCCATTCGCCAGGGCGCGAAGTTCCTCCACCGGCGTACGTGTGCTCACCTCGCTCCCCACCGCCTCGCTCACCGCCCGCATGAGCGTGATCCGCCGCCAGGGTGGCGTGAGGTCCAGGTTCCTCTCCTGGTACTCGAAGGACAGCGTCCCCTTCACCGACGTCACCACATCGGCGAGCATCTCCTCGAGGAAGGCGGCCAGGTCGTTATAGTCGGCGTAAGCCCAGTAGAACTCGAGCATGGTGAACTCGGGGTTGTGTTTGTAGGAGATGCCCTCGTTGCGGAAATTACGGTTGATCTCGTAGACCTTCTCCATCCCCCCTACCACGCACCGCTTGAGGTAGAGCTCGGGCGCTATACGCATGTACAGGTTCTGCCCCAGGGCCTGGTGAAAGGTGATGAAGGGGCGGGCGGTGGCTCCCCCGGGGATGGGCTGCAGCATGGGGGTCTCCACCTCCACGAAACCGCGTTCGTCCAGAAAACGCCGCAGCTCGCGGACGGTCTTCACCCTTACCATGAGGTTCTCCTTCACCTCGGGGTTGACCATGAGATCCAGGTATCTCTGGCGGTAGCGCAACTCGACGTCCTTGAGGCCGTGCCATTTCTCGGGAAGCGGGCGCAAGCTCTTGCTCAGCAGCTCGAACGCGGAGACGCGCAGTGTTATCTCCCCGCGCCTGCTCTTGAAGACCTCGCCCCGCGCTCCGATCCAGTCGCCGATATCCAGGTCCTGGAACGCGGCGTAGGAGGCCTCACCCAGCGAATTCACGGAGGCCATGAGCTGCAGCCGCCCCCCGCTGTCCGCGAGGTCGGCAAAACATGCCTTGCCGTGGCGCCGCAGGGCCATTATCCTGCCCGCCAGGGAGGCGGTATAGCCGCTTTCCCCGCCGTCCAGCAACGCATCGAAGCGGTCGCGTATGTCCGAGGTCATGTCCGTGCGTTCGTACCTGAGGGCGTAGGGTTTGATGCCCTTTCCCCGCAGTTCCTCGAGTTTTTCCATGCGCCTCTTCACCAGGTCGCCCTCGTCCTTGAAAGCGGCGGTTTCCCTTCCGTCATCCACGCTGCTCACATCCCGCGTATCTCGTACCATCCATACAGATCATAACCCATGTGCCGGACCATCGACGGTATTTCAGGTGGAGCCGAAAAAGCTCCGCGCGCGCAGGCCTCGGGCTGCTCCCGCCCCATGGGACGCGGGGACGCGATGCGATCCATGCGGGGATCATCGCTCAATGTGAACGATACGGTATTTCAACGCCCCGGAGGGAACCTGCACCTCGACTATCTCTCCGGCCTTGCGCCCCATGATGGCCCTGCCCACGGGCGATTGGTCCGATATGCATCCCTGGTCCCCCCGCGCTTCCGCGGCGCTGACCAGGCGCAGGCGCATCTCCTCGCCCCTCTCCACGTCCTCCAGGCGCACGGTGGAACCGATGGCAACCACAGACAGGTCGATCTCCTCTTCCCTGATGACGCGGGCGTTTTCCAGGACGTTCTCTATCTCCTTGATGCGCCCGTGCACGAAAGCCTGCTCGTGCTTGGCGTCGTCGTACTCGGAGTTCTCCATGATATCGCCGAAGGCCCTAGCCTGCTCGATGCGCTTGGCCACCTCCCACCACTTCACATTCTTGAGGTGGTCCAGTTCCTCCTGGAGCTTCTGGTAACCATGCTCCGTGAGGACGATGTCGTCCTCCTTCTCCTCCCGGTATTCACCGAGCACCGGCCTGTTTACGCTCTCGTCCATTTCCATCCTTATCCTGATCTCGCGTTTTGCGTGGGGTGATGACTGTTCTGGGATAACAAAGAGCTATTATATGCCAGCCCGCAGGGCCAGTCAAAGCGCCCTGCGGGGCGCTTTCCCGGGATAATCAGCGAGCGCAACGGGTATAATGATTTCGGGAAGAAACCGCTTTGATAAAAGGAGCGATCAAGCTGCTCGACGAACTGTTCAGGCCCGCCGCGCTGGCGGTGATAGGGGCCTCGGAGAAAGCGGGAAAGGTGGGGAGGGTGGTTCTCGAGAACATCCTCAACTCCGGTTACCGGGGCACGGTATATCCCGTCAATCCGTCTTACGGAGAGGTCTTCTCCCTGAAATGCTATCCCTCCGTATCCGACCTTCCCGAAGCGCCGGAGCTGGCTATGATCATCATCCCCGCGGAGTCCGTGCAGGGGGTGATCGAGGAGTGCGGTGCGCGGGGAGTCAAGGCGGCGGTGATCATATCCGCCGGCTTCAAGGAATCGGGTGTGGAGGGCTACCGCCGCGAGACCGTGCTTCGCCAGACGGCGGAGCGCCTCGGCATCGAGGTCCTGGGCCCGAACTGCCTGGGGATAGCCGACACCTCCACCCCCTTGAACGCCACCTTCGCCACCAGCTCGCCGCTTCCCGGCAGGGTGGCTTTCATGTCCCAGTCCGGTGCGCTCGGTACCGCCATGCTGGGATGGTCGGAGGAGAACCACCTCGGCTTCTCCCGCTTCATCAGCCTGGGCAACAAGATGGACCTCAACGAGAGCGACATGCTGGAGGCACTGGAGCATGACGTGAACACCTCTGTGATCGCGGCCTACCTCGAGGGCATCTCCGAAGGGGAGAGGTTCCTGGAGGTCACCGCGCGCGTAAGCCGCTCCAAGCCGGTGATCATCTATAAGGCGGGCGTCACCCAGGCGGGGGCGCGGGCGGTTTCCTCCCATACCGGAACCCTGGCCGGATCCGAGAACGCCTACGCTGCCGCCTTCCGCAAGAGCGGGGCGCTGCGGGCGAACAGAGTGGAGGACCTCTTCATGCTTGCCCAGGGTTTCTCCGCCCAGCCGCCGCCCGCGGGACCCAGGGTATGTGTGATCACCAACGCCGGAGGCCCGGGGATAGTCGCCTCCGACGCACTGGAGCATGCCGGGTTGAGCCTGGCGGTATTGACCGAGGAGACCACCCAGCACCTCAACGAGAAGCTCCCCGAGGCCGCGAGCGTATACAACCCGGTGGACGTGCTGGGCGACGCCGGAGCAGACCGCTACCGCCTGGCCATGGAAAGCGTGATCGCGGACCCCGGGGTGGACGCCGTGATGATCGTCCTCACGCCGCAGGCCATGACCAGGGCCACGGAAACGGCACGCGTAGTGGCGGACTGCGCGGGCGGGTCGGAGAAGACCGTGTTCGCGGTGTTCATGGGGGGCAGCGAGATCAGCGATGCCGAGGACATCATGAGGGAGGTGGGCATCCCCAACTTCCGTTTCCCGGAGGAGGCCGTGGATACCCTGCGCTGCATGAAGGCCTACACCGATTTCCTCTCGCGCCCGCGTCGCACCATGGTGCGCTTCGACGTGGAGAAGCACAAGGTCGACGAGGTCTTCTCGACCACCCGCGAGCAGGGCCGCAACGAGCTTGTGGAGGTGGAGGCCCGCGAGGTCCTGCTGGCATACGGCCTGCCGGTTGCGCGCACCATGCTGGCGACCAACCTCGAGGAATGCATAAAGGCGGGGCGCGAGATAGGCTACCCCGTGGTGGTCAAGATCGCCTCCCCCCAGATCCTGCACAAGACGGACGTGGGAGGGGTCATCGTGGGGATCGAAAACACCGACGAGCTCATCACCGCCTACGAGAAGGTCACCGCGAACGCGCGCAAGTTCTTTCCCCGCGCCGATATCTGGGGGGTGCTGGTACAGGAGATGCTCCCGCCGTCGCGCGAACTCATCGTGGGCATGAACCGCGACAGCCAGTTCGGTCCCCTGCTCATGACCGGCCTGGGCGGCATCTACGTCGAGGTGCTCAAGGACGTGAGCTTCCGCCTCGCCCCGGTGAGCGAGGAGGAGGTCATGGACATGCTGCGCGAACTCAAGAGCTACTGGCTGTTGCAGGGTGCGCGAGGGGAGCCGCCGGCGGACATAGACGCGGTAGTGGAATCCGTGCTGCGCGTCTCCCAACTGGTCACCGATTTCCCCGAGATCAACGAACTCGATATAAATCCCCTGCGGGTACTGGAGGACGGCAAGGGCTGCCTGGCCGCGGACGCCAGGATCGTTCTGGAGGAGTGAGAGACATGGTCTGTATTTACCTTGCCTCGGAGGTAGGCCTCTCGGGCCTGCACACCCTGTGCATCGGCCTGGGCCGCCGCTTCCGGGAGGAGAACCTGAAGGTCGGGTACATCAAGCCGGTCGGCCACCGCTATTTCACCGTGGAGGGATACGTGACCGACGAGGACGCCGCCTTCATGCGCACCACCCTCGAACTGGACGAGGAACTGAAAGACCTCTGCCCGGTGGTGCTCACCCCACAACTGGTCAACTCCGCCTACCTGGAAGGCGGGCCGGGCCTGCTGGAGCGGGTCAGGCAGGCCTATGACCGCGTCAGCGCCGGCAAGGACGTGGTCATCGCCCAAGGGGCTTACACCTCGCTTCAGGGACGTTTCATGGGCCTGTCGGCCTATCAGCTCGCACCCGTCTTCGGCGCCAGGGTCATCCTGGTGGAACGCTTCGACGACGCCTTCCTGGGGGACAACGTGCTGGCGGCGAAGGACGATTTCGGCGACAGCCTCATCGGCGTCATCTACAACATAATCCCGCCCAACCGCGAGAGCTTCGTCAGCGACATCCTCGCGCCGAGCCTGGAGAAGCGGGGCATACCGGTGCTGGGCAAGGTCCCCGTGGACCGCTTGCTCTCCTCCATAAACGTCGGAAACCTGGCCGAGCTGCTCGACGGCCGCGTACTCTCGGGGGAAACGTGCCTCGATAACCTGGTCGAGGATATCGTGGTGGGAGCCATGAGCCAGGAGCACGCACTGTCCGTTTTCCGCAAATACCGCAACCTCTGCGTGGTCACGGGCGGGGACCGCAGCGACATCCAGCTCGCGGCCATTGAAGCCAAGGCCCGCTGCCTCATCCTCACCGGCAACCTCTACCCCTCCAGCATCGTCCTGGGCAAGGCGGAGGAGCTGTGCATCCCCGTGATCATGGTCAGCACGGACACCTTCACCACGGCGGAGCGCGCCGACATGATCATCAAGAGCGCGCGCACCCACGAAGCGAGGAAGCTGGAGAGGCTGCGCGAGCTGATAGACTGCTGCGTGGACCTGCCGCGTATCCGCGAACTGGCCGGGATCAGCCCCTGATGGCCACCAGGAGGGGGTAGGGATTAACCGCCCCTCCGCCGTTGGGGTGAAATTCGAAGTGAAGGTGGGGACAGCCGCGCGCATTACCGGTGTCGCCGACGTAGCCGATGACCTGGCCGCCGCTCACCCTCCCCGAAGCCCCGTAGCTCTGCAGGTGCATGTAGTAGTAGAGGTGGCCGTTGTCGCCGTAGAGGAAGACGTACAAGCCAGCGTTGCCTCCACTGCGCTGCACCACGGTCCCGCTGGTGACGGCCACGCACGGCGTGCCGTAGTTGGCCATGATGTCGCATCCCTTGTGGGTGCGGCCCACTGAGCGGGGAGCGCCCCAGTCGTTGGTGAAGCTGCAGGGCCCGGCCACCGGGAAATAGAGGCCGTTGACGGGGCCGACGTTCCAGCCCCCATCGCCCCCCCCGCCGCCGCCGCCGTAGCGGCTGCTCAGCAGGGAGGCGACCTCGGCGTCGATGCCGGCCAGGATGGCCTTCTGCTCGTTGAGCTTGCTCTGTATGGAACCCCTCTGCGACTGCAGGCTTCTCGAATAAGCCTCCTGCTCCGCCTTGGCGCTGTCCAGCTCCGCACGTTTCGCCCTGATCTGGGCCATCAGCTCCTGGGTGGCCTTGATGGTATCGGCGTCGTGGTTGCCGATACGCGACATGTAGTCATAGGAATTGATGAAGGTATCAAAGTCGTCGCACTCCAGCAGGACGTCGATGGCGCTGACGCCGCCCTCCTTGTACATGGTCACCAGCCGCTCGGAGAGGATGCCCTGCCAGCGGCCGTACTCCGCCTCCGCCGCCGCCAGCTGGGCCTGGTTGGCCTGGATGTTGGCCTGCAGGGTGGCGATGCGTGACTCAGTCCGGCTCAGCTCCGAGGTGAGGCGGTTCAGCTCGGACTGCAGGGAATTGAGCTGCTGTTCTACCTGGCGCGCCTGCTCCTTTTTCTCGCTGATGGAATCGGCGCCGAGCGGGGGCGCGTGCTGGCCGGCGAGAAGCACCAGGACCACCAGGAGGAAAGCGGGGCGGAGGGATGCCTTGAAGGCTTTCCTCACCGCGACCCTGCCACGAACATGCACGCCATAACCGCCTTACTGTACAACACGTCGCTTAATATTTTAGGAAACCGATCGCGAGCCAGTCAAATGAAGCCCGGCCCGCTTTTCCGCCCGTCAACGATATGTTGTTACTGTTTCACCAAGAGAACACCGATATATTGTCATTTTCGCTTCTCAGTGGGCGCCGCTGTCGTCGACGCGGCGCCTGGAGAGATGAGACCCGTGAGGGGAGGGTTTTGTTCCCAGCCGGAAGAGGGGTCAACTCCAATTATCCCCGTCGCATCTCCACGATGCGGGGCCTTCCGTTGAGGTCCGCGTGCACCTCCGCGACGGTGAAACCAAACCCCGCCGCCTCACGGGCCAGCCCTTCCACCTGCTCCTCCCCTCCCTCCATGAGGAGCAAGCCTCCCGGGGCCAGCCAGAGCGGGGCCTGCCCCATGAGGCGGTGGTGGGTCTCCGTGCCGGAGGGTCCCGCCACCAGGGAGATGCGTGGCTCGTGCTCCCTCACCTCGGGCGGCAGGGACGGGAAGTCCCCCTCCCTGACGTAGGGGGGGTTGGATACGATGACGTCGATGCGGCCCTTGAGCTCGTCCGGCAGGGCGTCCAGCAAGTCCCCCCGGCGGAACTCCACGGCATCGTCCAGGCCAAGAAGACGGGCGTTCATCCGCGCCACCTCCAGTGCTTCGGCGCTGATCTCGGTGGCGCAGACGACGGCGGCCGGACATTCCCGGGCCAGGGAAAGGGCTATACACCCGGAGCCTGTGCCGACGTCCACCGCCAGCGGGTGTCCCGGGAAGGCCCCCAGCGCCGACACGGCCCTCTCCACCAGCGTCTCCGTCTCGGGCCGCGGGATGAGGACGCGGCGGTCCACCGCCAGCTCCAGGTAGCGGAATCCCTTGCGGCCGGTGATATACTGCAGCGGCTCGCGTGCGGCCCTGCGGCGCAGCAGCTCGGCGAATTCCCCTCTCTCGCGCATCGAGACCGGCCGGTCGTGATAGGCGTAGAGCTCGACGCGGCTGCGCCCGGTGCAATGGGAGAGCAGTTGCTCGGCGTTGAGCCGTGGCCTGACCACGCCGTTTTCCTCCAGGTACCGCGCCGCCCAGGCGATGAGTCCCGGCGTGCCGGTGGAGGGCATGTCCTCCACGATCAGTCCCCACCGCCAATCTCCGCCAGTTTCTCCGCGCGGTCCGCGGCGGCGAGCGTCTCGATGATATCCTCCAGGTCGCCGTCCAGCACGTCCTCCAGGCGGTGGACGGTCAGGCCGATGCGGTGGTCGGAGATGCGGCCCTGGGGAAAGTTATAGGTGCGGATGCGCTCCGAGCGGTCCCCGGTCCCCACCTGGGAACGCCTCTCCTCCGCCTGCTCGCGCAGCTGCCGTTCCTGTTCCGCGCGCAGGAGGCGGGCGCGCAGGATGCGCAGCGCTTTCTCCCGGTTCTGGAGCTGGCTCTTTTCGTCCTGGCAGGACACCACGACCCCCGTGGGCACGTGGGTCATGCGCACGGCGGAATCGGTGGTGTTTACCGACTGACCGCCCGGGCCGGTGGAACGGAAGACGTCGACGCGCAGGTCCGCGGGGTCGATGGTGACCTCCACCTCCTCGGCCTCGGGCAGCACGGCGACGGTAGCGGTGGAGGTGTGGATACGCCCGCCGGATTCCGTGACCGGTATGCGCTGCACGCGGTGCACGCCGGATTCGAACTTCATCCTGCTGTAGGCGCCCTTCCCCCTCACCGAAAAGATGATCTCCTTGAAGCCGCCCAGTTCGGAAGGGCTTGATGACAGTATCTCCGTCTTCCAGCCCCGGCGGTCGGCGTAACGGGTATACATGCGATAGAGGTCTCCGGCGAACAGGCCCGCCTCCTCGCCGCCCGCCCCGGCGCGGATCTCCATGATCACGTCCTTCTCGTCACGGGGGTCCGGGGGCAGGAGCATGACCTTGATCCTCCGCTCCAGCTCCTCCGCCCTGGTCTCGGCGGCCAGTTGCGAGTCGCGCAGAAAATCGAGCATCTCGGGGTCCTTTTCCTCGCGCAGCATCTCTCCCGCCTCGTGCGCCTCGCGCTTCGCCTCGCGGTACTCACGCAGGGCGCCCATTACCTCCGCCAGCTCGGCATGGCTGCGTGCCAGCTCGGCGTAGCGCTGACGGTCCCCGTAGACTTCGGGCTGCGCCAACTGGCGCTCCAGGTCCAGGTAATTGCGCTCTATTTCCGCCAGCCGTTCCATGAATCCCATGCCATCATCCTCTTGCCGTCAGGTCCTCTTTCTCCAGCAGCGCCTTGAGCGCGCTCAGCGCGACCTCCGCCTGCTCCAGGTCGGGACGGCGGGTGGTCAACCTCTGCAGCGCCATTCCCGGCGCTGCCAGCGCCTGCATCCAGGGGGACCTGCTGCGGTCCGCGTATTTCATTATCTCATAGGAAATGCCCGCCACCAGGGGTATGATCGCCACCCTCTCCGTGATGCGCAGCCACAGGGGGGGTTTGCCCAGGAAGGAATAGACCACCACCGTGATCACCAGGACCAGGAGCATGAAGGAGGTGCCGCAGCGCAGGTGGTCGGTACCCTCGCGCAGCGCCCACTGCGGCTCCAGGGGGTACCCGTCCTCCAGCAGGTGGATCGACTGGTGCTCCGCGCCGTGGTACTCGAAGACGCGGCGCATCTCCCGCGAGAGGGAGACCAGGAGCAGGTAGGCCACGAAGAACGCGATGCGCATCCCGCCCTCCACCAGGTTCCACAGCCACACCGGGCTGTCATGGCCGACCATGCGCGGCGCGAGCCATGTCGGCAGGGCGATGAACAGGCCTATCGTCAGGGCCAGGGCCAGGACAATGGAGACCGTCTTCTCTATCCAGCCCATGCCCTTGCCCTGACTCTCTTCCTCCAGGGCGATGTCGGCGGAGATGGAAAGAGCCCTCCACCCCAGGACCAGGCTCTCTCCCAGCACGAATATCCCCCGCAGGAGGGGCTTGTCCCAACCGGGATGTCGCACCAGGAAGGAGGTAAGTGGCTCGGCCTGGGTGTGTATGCTGCCGTCCGGCTTGCGCACTGCCAGTGCCCAGTGCCTCCGGCCGCGCATCAGGACGCCCTCTATCACCGCCTGGCCCCCGACCCTGAGGTCGTCATCTCGGCCTGAGGGGGACGAGGCCAGGACGGGGGAGGAAATGATGGGCGGTATCCCTGTCATCTTGGCGTAAGGCAAGACCTAGTCCTGCGCTTCGGATTTCCTGCTCTTTTCCTCCGCAGACTTCCTGCGCTGGGGCCTCGCCTTGCCGTAGCGGCGCTCGAAACGCTCGACCCTGCCGCCCGTATCCACGAGCTTCTGCTTGCCCGAGTAAAACGGATGGCATTGCGAGCATATCTCCACGCGCAGCTCCGGCTTGGTGGAGCGGGTCTTGAACGTGTTACCGCAGGAGCAGGTAACCGTGGCTTCCACGTAATCCGGATGGATTCCCTTCTTCATCTCTTATCTACCTCGACTTTCTTCCACACAACCCTACCAGTATAGCAACACGTATTTCCCTTGAACAGGGTCCGGGGAAGACGTCATCGGAGTAACGGCGTAGCGGGAAACCAGGCTGGAGCGGTTTCGCCGCCGCCGCCACGATTCTACGAGATCGGCGACCTCGCTATCTCGTTCAAGAACTCCGCGTTGTTCTTGGTATTGCGTATCTTGTCTATAAGCAGCTCGATGGCCGCGCCGGGGTCGAGGGAGTGCAGCACCCTACGGAGCTTCCAGACCACCTGCGCCTCCTCGGGCGACATGATCAGCTCCTCCTTGCGGGTCCCGGATTTGTCGATCTCTATGGCGGGGAAGATGCGCTTGTCCGCAAGCTTGCGGTCCAGGTGCAGCTCCATGTTTCCGGTCCCCTTGAACTCCTCGAAGATGACCTCGTCCATACGAGATCCGGTCTCCACCAGCGCGGTAGCCATGATGGTGAGGCTGCCTCCGTCCTCGATGTTCCTCGCCGCTCCAAAGAAACGCTTCGGCGGATAGAGGGCGGTGGAGTCCACTCCACCGGACAGGATGCGCCCGCTGGTGGGTGTCGCCAGGTTGTAGGCTCTCGCCAGCCTGGTGATGCTGTCCAGGAGGATGACCACGTCGTGGTTGTGTTCAACCAGTCTCTTGGCCCTCTCCAGCACCAGCTCCGCCACCTGAATGTGGTTGTCCGACGGCTGGTCGAAGGTCGAGCTGTTGACCTCGCCGTCGACCGACCGTTCCATGTCCGTGACCTCTTCGGGCCGCTCGTCCACAAGGAGCACGATCAGCTTCACCTCGGGGTTGTTGTAGGTGATGCTGTTGGCTATCTGCTTGAGGATGGTGGTCTTCCCCGCCTTGGGGGGAGACACGATCAGGCCCCTCTGGCCTTTTCCTATCGGCGCGATGAGGTCGATGATGCGCGGGGCGGTCACCTCGTCCGGCGTCTCCAGGCGCAGTCGCTGCAAGGGAAATAGCGGCGTCAGCTGCTCGAACTGCTTGCGGTCCCTGCATACCTCGGGATTGTCGCTGTTCACCTTCTCGATGCGGAGCAGCGCGTTGTATTTCTCGCTGTCCTTCGGGGGGCGTACCTGCCCCGTGACCTCGTCCCCTCGCTTGAGGTGGAAACGCCTTATCTGCGAAAGGGAGACGTATATATCCTCCTCGCTGGGCAGATAGCCGCGTGTGCGCAGGAAACCGTAACCCTCGGGGAGCACGTCCAGGATGCCGGTGCGGATGAAGAGCCCTTCGTCTTCCACCTTGCGGTTGAGGATGTTATCGATGAGCTCGTGCTTGCGCAACCCGGTTATCCCGGTAAGCCCCATCTCGCGCGCGATGCCCTGCAGGTCGACCAGGAGCTTCGATTCCAGATTGTTCCGGTCCAGCGTCTTTTCCAAATTCTCACCTCCTCCCCGGTGGTTCTTCGTCCTTGCCTCAAAGGTCTTTGATCTTTTCATAATCCTCCAGGAATCTCTTGATCCCTATGTCCGTCAGGGGATGACGAGCCATCTTCAGCATGACGTCGTAGGGAATGGTGGCGATATGGGCTCCGGCCAGCGCCGCTTCGATCACGTGCACGGGATGGCGCAGGCTGGCCGCTATCACCCGGGTAGGGATGGAATGGGTGTCGAAGATGTCGACTATCTCCTCCACCACGGTCATGCCCCTGTTGCCGATATCGTCCATGCGCCCAACGAAAGGGCTGACGAAAGTGGCCCCGGCCGCGGCGGCCAGCATGGCCTGGTTGGCGGAGAACACCAGGGTCACGTTGGTCCTGATACCCTCGCCCGCGAGGACGCTTACGGCCGACAGGCCTTCAGGGGTCATGGGGATCTTCACGTTTATGTTGGGAGCTATGGCCGCCAGCTCGCGGGCTTCGCGCAGCATCCCTTCCTTGTCCATGCTTATCGCTTCCGCGCTGATGGGCCCGCTGACCATCCCCGCTATCTCGACCAGGCAGTCCCGCATGCAGCGCCCCTCCTTGGACACCAGGGAAGGGTTGGTGGTCACGCCGGCCAGGATCCCCCAGCCGACTACTTCCCTGATGTGATCGACGTTCGCGGTGTCCAGAAAAAGCTTCATATCGATACCTCCAAATGCGGGATGTCAGAGGAACTGCGCCGCTTCCTGCCCCACCTTCTCCTTCTTCGCCATCTCGTAGGCCGCGTTGATGATGTAATCCACCACCTCGGACACGGCGGCGTCGAGGTTGACGCTCTCCACCGTCTTTACCCCCGTGGCCTCAGCCAGTTGCATGATATAGTCCTGAATCCTGCGTATGTTGTCGAAATGCTCCACGTACCTCTGGAAGGGACGTGTGCCCTGCGTCTCCACCTCGCGGATATAGAAATGGCTGCGGTGCATCTTCTCGTCGGCGACCGCCACGAGCAGGGGGACGATGAGGGCGTCGGGGAACTGCTCCGGCGCGATGAAGCCGGGGACGATGTGCGCTCCCTCGATGATGATGTGCGTCCCCTCCTTGAGGGCGCGGTTTATGATGGCGCGTACCCCCACAAGCACAGAGAGGCTCTGCTCGCGAAAACCCGCCACCACCGGATCGACGTGCGCCGGGAGCGGGTGCAGGAGCGCCGATTCCGCGTCGAAGGACGAGGTGTGGATGGTGGGCATGAGTTCGCGCGAGAAGAATGCCCGCATGACCTCCCTGATGGCGTCCGTTGACACGATGCGCACTATGCTCAGGCGGGTGGCCAGCATGGTCGCTATAGTAGATTTTCCCACGCCCGTCGATCCCCCGATGAGTATCACCAGGGGTTTGTTCATGCTGCTGAATGAGACGTACCGCCAGTAATTGACGGCGTAGTGTCCGCCTATCTTCTCGGTGAGGAAGTTGTAGATGAGCTTGCGCAGCTCGTTGGCCTGGATCTCCAGCTTGTCCTCGGAGATGAGGTATTCCTCTATGTCGGCGGCCACGTAATACGCCCTGCCCGGCGCCAGGCCGGAGGCCATGATGGCGTTGGCTGTAAGCCCCTTGGAGAAGGGAACCCGGTGGTGTTCCTCATCGAGGATGGTTATCCTCTTCTTCAGCTTTCCTTCATCGCCCGGCATGATCTCTCCACGACCTTGTCCCAGATGCACTCGAAAAATTTCTCCAGCACCGTCTCTCCCGGGAGAGGTACGGGCTGGTTATGAAAGAACGCTACTTCCTTCCCGTTGGCGCGCGCGAAGCGCGTCACCACGTCCACCGCAGCCGCCTTGAGCTCGGTGAGCACTATATCAGCCCCCGCGGCCCCCTGCAGCTCCTCCTCGAGGCGCTCGCGGTCGGAAAGGCTATGGCTCCTCCCTACTACCGTGCACCCCTCCTCGTCCTCCAGGTAATCCTGCAGCAGAGTCCCCGCTTCCTCGGGAGCAGTCGAGACAAGAAAAGCTCTCCTGTCTCGGATGGGTTGCAATGGATGTGGCCTGAAAATCGTTTTCAAGACAACGATATCGCCGTTTATCCTTTTTATCCTCTCGCTGAGCTCCTGGATTTTTAGGGGAGATGCGAACGGTTCTTCAGCCATTGTAATGATAACCCCATCGGAAATCAAGAGCCGGTACGAGCCCAGGAACCCCAGGGCTTCCTCCAGGTCCTGCGCGGCGCTGATGACGCAAACCACTGCATCGGTGGCCACGGGCGGAATGCTGGAGCCGCTGCCCTCCGTGATCACCACGCGCGCGGGGAGCGAATCCGCCAATACGGCCGCCTCGACGCAGTTGGTGACGAACGGTTCGCCGGCCATGCCTCCGCCGCAACGGCGCGAACCGACGGTCAGCACCCCAGACACAAGTGCGTCCTCGTAGTGATCGGAGGCGGCATGCAGACCCTTAGCGAGCTCCGAGAGAAGAAACTCCTCTCCGATACCTTTCTCCTCGACGAGGTATGGCCGCGGCGGTCCGCCCCTCCCCATGGCGACGACCACCGGCGTCCGGCCCGACCCGTCCAGATAACGCGCCATCTCCGCGGAAACCGCCGTCTTGCCGCAACGTTTTCCGGTGCCGATAACCGCGCAGGAGGGCTTGGAGAGCACCTTCTCCCGGCGCGGGGGATGAAACTCGAAGTCGCCGCCGCGGTAGGCCGCGCTGTGTGCCAGGGCCACCGCGGCCAGCCTCATCCTCAGCGCCGGGCCCAGCACGGGCAGATCGCTGAGGTCCGCGACTAGTCGCGGCCCCAATCTCCTCAACACCCCCGCCAGATCCTGCAGCGGGTCGTCGGGATATATCACCTCCAGCCCGCCTGAAGCCAGCTCCGTGAGGTCCTTCATCTTCTCCGTGCCGCCGATAAAATAGAGCGCGAGCGGCTCGAACCCCTCCCTGTCCTCCAGCTCGCGCAAGGCGTCGAGAGTCGTGGCGGGGTGGTGCTCCCCGTCAACGAGAAAGAGGGTCGGGATGTTCTCTCCCATGGACTCACCTTCACTCGATACGCACACGTGCCAGGCCCTGCCCTCGCTCCGCTCCGGCATGGCACTGGGACACTGTGTCGAATGTTACAGGGCAGACGTTAGTGTTGGTGTCAGATGTCCGTGCCGATTATCTCGCGAACTACGCCGGACAGCTCGCGCTGCGTCTCGCTTACCCCCACGCCGAACTGGGCGATGACGTCGCGTCCGCCGAAGGGGTATTTGCGAAAGACCTTGACCAGGTCCTCCCTTATCTCGATGACGTTATAGCAGGGCTTGGTGTGTCCCCGCAATCGCAACGATGAGATGGTGCCGGCGTTGACCACGTACATATCCTCGAGCTTCCATACGTAGGGAACATGCTTGTGGCCGGTGAGGACGAGATCGACGCCCGAATATATCAATAGCTCGAGGACGTCTCCCGCATCGGTGACGATGTTCCGCTCCCTCCCGGTGCCGGGGACTGGCAGCAGGTGATGGTGCAGAGCGAAGATCTTGAAACCCTCGGAGTTATGGAAATTGTTGACGATCTTGTAGTATTTCTCTCTTCCGATCTGCCCTGAATCGAGGTCGGGCTCGCTGGAATCCACTCCCATCAGGAATATGCCACCCCACTCCATATCCTGGAAAAGGGATCCGAATAGCTCCTGGAAATGCAGGTACCCGACGTTACGGGAATCGTGGTTTCCGGGTATGACCACGATGCGTTCGCATTCCAGCCCGTCCAGGTATGTCTTGGCCGTCAGGTATTCCTGGCGAAAACCTTCGTTGGTCAGATCTCCCGTGACCACCACGATATCCGGACTCAACTCGTTTATCTCCAGTATGGTGCGGTTCATGAGATTGGCCACGAAGTGGTAGGAACCGACGTGAAAATCGGAGATGTGGGCGACCAGCAGCGGGGATTTTGATATCGGATATACCCTCAACGGCATGTCCTGTTCGCTCCAATAAATCTCTTACTCGCGGCGCTTGAACGGGGTTCGATTCCTGTCATCGCGCGATATCCATTACCCCCTCAATATAACACAGTCCGCCGGCTATTATGACCTCCGGGTGCCCTCAACGAGCAGGTCCAGAAGCTGCCAGGCGGGCAGCGCGGCGTAACTCCCGCCCGCCACTCCCTTCTCGCTGAACGACCTCCCCCGGTCGGGAACCACGTGCGGGTAATAGACGGCGAAGGGAACGGGGTCGGCCACGTGCGTGCGTACCTCGAGTGGGGTGAAATGGTCGGGCATGAGCAGGAAGGCGAACTCCTCGCCACTGCGAACCGTCTCGTCCAGAAAGGCGCCCACGATCTGGGCGTCGAAGTTCTCCAGCGCCTCGACTTTTGCCTCCCAGTCGCCCTCGTGCCCCGCTTCGTCCGGAGCTTCGACGTGCACGTAGACCAGGTCGGAGAAGCGCAGGCTCTCCAGCGCGTAACGGGCTTTAGCCGCGTAATCGGTGTCGTAATAGCCGGTCGCGCCGGGCACCTCCACCACTTCCATGCCGGCCAGCATACCCAGCCCTTTGATGAGATCGACCGCGGTTATGATCGCGCCCGCCAGGCCATACCTGTCCTTCATGGCGGGGAGCTCCGGCAGCCTGCCCTGGCCCCAGGGCCAGATCATGTTCGCGGGCCGCAGTCCCTTTTCCTCCCTGCGCCGGTTCACGTCGTGATCCGCCAGCAGGCGCCGCGATACGCGCATCAGGGCTGTAATCCTCTCCGCGTTTGGTCCCCGGGGCCTGACCTCCTCGATCATGCGTCCCACCACGTCATGGGGAGGGGTACAGCGATCCTCCAGGAATTTCAAGCCCTTGAGGACCAGGAGGTGGCGGTAACCGATCCCGGGGTAGAATGCGGTGTATTCATCCTCCAGTTTTTCGCGCAGGACCCTTACGAGCATCGCGGCCTCCGCCGTGCTGATATGGCCGGCGCTGTAATCGAGAAGGACTCCGCCGCTCTCGGTGACCAGGTTGCAGCGGAACGCAACGTCGTCGGGACCCAACGCCACGCCCATGCTCACTGCCTCCAGGGGGCCACGCCCCGTGTAATACCTTTGGGGGTCGTAGCCAAGGATGGAATAGTTGGCCACGTCGCTCCCGGCCGCCATGCCCTCCGGGATGGTCAGGGCGGTGCCGCATACGCCCTCCCTGGTCAGGAAATCCATGTTCGGTGTACGCGCAGCCTCCAGGGGAGTAGAACCGCCGCGCTCGCTGACGGCGTAATCGGCGGCGCCGTCCGGCACCAGAACAACGTACTTCATCCCCACCACTCCTCGTCTCTCATCTGAGCGCCCTCGCGTAAGACCGGCCCGGCGAAACGCATGGTGCCGTCACGTCTCACACCGCGAGGCGGAAGCTCGATGCGACCGCGAACGGGGCCGGAATACGCGCCCCGCCTTCAGAGCCCCAGCATCTCCAGTATCGTATCCATGTGCGGCGGTACGGCCCGCGGCTCCTCCACGCACCTCACCGCCAGGTCCGGGTCCTTGAGGCCGTGACCGGTGAGGACGCAGACCACCAGCGATCCCCGGGCCAGCTCCCCTCGCCGGAAGGACTTGTAAAGCCCGGCCACCGAGGCCGCGGAGGCCGGCTCCACGAAGATGCCTTCGCTTTCGGCCAGCAGGCGGTAGGCATCCAGGATCTCGTCGTCGGAAACCATGTCGATGCTCCCCCGCGATTCCTCGGCGGCGCGCACCGCCCTCTCCCAGCTCGCCGGGTTACCTATGCGGATCGCCGTGGCCAGTGTCTCGGGGTTCTCCACGACATGCCCCCGCACTATGGGGGCCGCTCCTTCCGCCTGCCATCCCATCATGCGGGGGAGGGAACCGATCCTGCCGGCCTCGTGATATTCTCGGTACCCCTTCCAGTAAGCGGTTATATTGCCGGCATTGCCTACTGGTATGAAGTGATAGTCGGGGGCCCGTCCGAGCGCGTCGCATATCTCGAAAGCCCCGGTTTTCTGCCCCTCGATACGATAGGGGTTGAGGGAATTGACCAGCACTATGGGATGGTCATCGCTTATCTTTCGCACCAGCTTCAGCGCCTGGTCGAAGTTGCCGTCCACGGCGATGACCTTCGCGCCGTGGATCAATGCCTGCGCCAGCTTCCCCAGGGCGATGGCCTTGCTCGGTATGAGCACGGCGCAGTCGATGCCGGCGCGCGCCGCATAGGCCGCGGCGGAGGCGCTGGTGTTGCCCGTGGAGGCGCAGATGACCGCCTTTGCCCCTTCCTCCAGGGCCTTGGAGAGGGCCATGGTCATACCCCGGTCTTTGAAGGAACCCGTGGGGTTGAGGCCCTCGTACTTGAGAAAGACCGTCAAGCCAAGCTGCCCGCTTATGCAGGGGGCTTCCACCAGCGGGGTGTTTCCCTCCAGCAGGGTGACCACGGGCATGCCCTCGTCAACCGGGAGATACTCCCGGTATGCCTCTATCACGCCTTTCCATGCGCTGCTCAATACATGCCTCCCTTACTGGACGACGACATCTCCTCCGCCTTCCCACTGGAGGGCTCGGTGCGCGCGGCCGCGGGGTCCCTCATCGCCCTTGCCCTTCATCCACGGCGGGATCTTCCACCCTGATCACGCTGACGATGCGGTTGACCGCCTCCGTCTCCTCCAGCCCCTTCACCGTGGCGCGCAGGCTATCCTCGCGCACGGCGTGGGTGATGAGGACGATGCGCGCCTCCCGGCCCATGCCGTGCTGGATAACCGACTTGATGCTCACGCCGTTGTCCCCGAACACGCCGGCGATCCTCGCCAGCACGCCGGGGCGGTCGGGCACGTCGAAGATCATGAAGTAGCGGCAGACGACGTCCGCCATGTCCTTTATGGGCTTGTCGTAGAAGCAGGTGCATCCCACCATGCGCCCGCCCGAGAGTATGTTACGGGCTATGGAGATCACGTCGCCGACCACGGCGCTCGCCGCCGGCAGCGAGCCCGCGCCCTTGCCGTAGAACATGAGTTCGCCGACGGCGTCCCCGGAGACGAAGATGGCGTTGTTCTCGTCCCGCACCGCGGCCAGGGGATGGTCGCGGGGTATCATGGTCGGGTGCACCCTCACGGAAATGCCCTCCGCCTCGTTTTTGGCCACCGCCAGCAGCTTGATGACGTAGCCCATGTCCCCCCCGAAGGCGATGTCGTCAGGCGTGATACCCTCAATGCCTTCGGTGTAGACATCATCCAGGGTCACGCGCGAGTTGAAGGCCATGGAGGCCAGGATGGCCAGCTTGGCGGCGGCGTCCTTCCCCTGCACGTCGGCGCTGGGGTCCGCCTCGGCGTAACCCAGGGACTGGGCCCTGCTTATGGCCTGGTCGAAGGAAAGGCCTTCCTCGCTCATGCGCGTCAACGCGTAATTAGTGGTGCCGTTCACTATGCCCAGGATCTGCTCTATCCTGTTCCCGGCCAGGCTCTGCTTCAGCGGCAGCAGGATGGGGATGCCGCCCCCCACACTGGCCTCGTAGGCGACGTCCACCCCCGCCTCTTCGGCCGCCTCCAGTATCTCTCCGCCGTGGGTGCTCATGAGTTCCTTGTTGGCGCATACCACATGTTTCCCTGCGGCCAGTGCTTCCAGGATGAATGCGCGCGCGGGCTCGACCCCGCCCATGACCTCGACGACGATGTCCACCTCCGGATCGCGCAGGACCGCCGCCGCGTCGGTGGTGAGCATGCTCTCCGGGACCTCGACGTAGCGGGGGTCCGCGAGGTCTTTCACCGCGACGCTCTTCAGCCTTATCTCGCATCCCGTGCGCCTGGAGATGACCTCCGCGTTGTCCCGCAGGATGCTGATCACGCCCGATCCCACGGTGCCGCACCCAATCTGCCCGATGTGAATGATCTTTTTTTCCTGAGCCATATGTTCCTCCGGCCTCCGCACGATCATGAATAACGATATTCTACCAGGAAGCCGGGTTTACTATCGAGGCAGGTCGGAGGAGGGCGGATGCGTGCGTGATATAATCCGTTTATGAAACCGAAGGAACCGATATTGCAGGTGGCCCTGGACTTCCTCGACCTCGAGCGCGCCATCCAGGTCGCGGAGGAGGCGGTGGCCGGCGGCGTCGACTGGATCGAGGCCGGCACCCCTCTGATCAAGAGCGAAGGCCTCAACGCCGTCAGGGAGCTGCGGCGGCGCTTTCCAGACCGCGTCATCGTCGCGGACATGAAGACCATGGACGCGGGTAGGGCCGAGGTGGAGGCGGCGGCCAAGGCGGGCGCCAACATCATCGACGTGCTGGGGGCCGCCTCCGACGCCACGGTGAAGGAGTGCGTGGAGGCGGCGGACAACTACGGCGCGGAGATCGTCGTGGACCTCATCGAGGTCGGTGACCCCGTCGACCGGGCACGCGCCGCGGAGGCGGCGGGGGCGGACTATATCGCCGTGCACACGGCCATCGACGTGCAGATGCGCGGCGGAGACCCCTTCGAGAGGCTCAAGGTGGTGGCGAACGCCGTGGACATCCCCATCGCAGTGGCCGGGGGGATCAACTCGGAGACGGCGGCGAAGGCGGTGGAGAACGGCGCGGACATCGTCATCGTCGGCGGCGCCATCATCAAGAGCAAGGACGCCCGCAGGGCGGCCGAGGAGATCAAACGGGCCATGCTCACCGGAGAGGCGCTGAGAACGGAGCTCTACAAGAGGGTGGACCTGGGCAGCGTCAGGGAGATACTTTTGCGCGTGTCCACCCCCAACATATCCGATGCCATGCACCGCTCCGGCGAGATGGAGGGCATACTGCCCATCAGCCCCGGGATGAAGATGGCGGGTCCCGCTCTCACCGTGCGCTCCTACCCCGGGGACTGGGCCAAGCCGGTGGAGGCCATCGACCTGGCGGAGGAGGGCGACGTCATCGTCATCGAGGCGGGCGGCATGGCCCCGGCTCTATGGGGCGAGCTGGCGACCCACAGCGCGATACAGAAGAAGGTTGCGGGGGTGGTCATAGACGGGGCCATCCGCGACACCGTGGATATCCGCGCGCTCGGCTTCCCCGCATTCTCCCGCATCATCACCCCCACCGCCGGAGAGCCCAAGGGCTTCGGCGAGATAAACGTCCCCGTCAAGGCGGGAGGAAAACGCATCTTTCCGGGCGACTGGCTGGTGGGAGACGACGACGGGGTGGTGGTGATACCCAGGGACAAGGTGGTGGAGATAGCCAACCGCGCCATGGACGTGCTGGAGAAGGAGAACCGCCTGCGTGGGGAAATAGATGCCGGGTCCACCCTCTCCCAGGTCGCCTACCTGGAAAAGTGGGAGAAGAAGTAACCGGCCGGTCCCTCTATTCCCTGCGGCGACGCCACTTGCTCAGCCACTGCCGCTTGGCGGCCTCCGCGGAACCATCCTCGTCGACCACCTCTCGATCCTTCTCCCCGCTCGCCTCCGGCTGAACCGCGGCGGGCTGCTCCTCGGTGAGCATGGCGGCACCCTGGAAGTTGGGAACCTCCCACAGCAGGGCGGTCATGGGCCCCTCGGCCCCCTTGCGTTCCGCGATGGCCGAGAGCAGCAGGGAGGCCTTGGAGTGGTCGGGCGCGCGGCGCAGGATCAGGGTCACGTCTCTCTCTCCGATGACCTTGGCGACCACGGGATCGCACAACACAGCTATATCCCCCGGCTGGATAAGCGCTTCCTGCACCTCCACGGTATCGCCGGAAGCGGTGCCGAGCAGGGCTTCTCCTCCTCCTCCCGCGCGGAAGACCGAGCGCGCCTCCCCGTCATGAAAGATGAACAAGCCCCCGCCGCCGCTGCGGGCGGCGAAGACCGACTGGGGATTGGCGACAACCACCGCGAGGTCCAACCCGATGTCCCGGCCCGCCCACTTCTCCGAGATATGGCCGTGTATGTGCCGGAAGGTACGCCTGAGCAATCGCTCGTAATCGGCCACCTCCAGCTCCCTGCCCTTACTCTTGAAGAACCCGTGCAGCAGCGCCATGGCATAGCGCCTCATCTCCGTCTCCTCCAGGCCGGGCAGCTCGGAGCAGACCCCAGCGGCGAACACCATGCCGGATGGGGCTCCACCCTCCGCCATCTCCAGGGCGAAGTAAGGGGCGTCGGGTGGAGAGTTCCTCTCCCCGGTATAGGCGATGCCGGTGTTGGATCCTCCCTCTTTTATGCCGTTCCACCTCCCGTGATATCCGGTTGCAGCACAGAGGCGGCGTCTTCTCCGGCCGGCTCGACCCAGACACGTTCCCCGCGCACCAGGTCCTCGTAGTCCTCCCTCTCTCTCACCACGACGAAGCTGCCGCCGTCCACCATGACCTCCGCGGCGCGGCGGCGCGAATTATAGTTCGAGGACATGGCGAAGGAGTAGGCGCCCGCGCTCATCACCGCGAGCAACTCGCCCGGCTCGGCGCGCGACAGCGCCCGGTCCCTGGCGAGGAAATCGCCGGATTCGCACACCGGACCCACCACGTCGACGATCTCCTCCTCCCGCTCCGCTTTCACGGCAGGCACTATCTCATGGTAGGACCCGTAGAGGCTGGGGCGGATGAGGTCGTTCATCGCCGCGTCCACTACCAGGAAACCCTTTTCACCGGTGTGTTTGCGGTAGAGCACCCTGGTCGCCAGGATGCCCGCGTTGCCCACTATCATGCGCCCGATCTCCAGGATGACCGTGCATCCCGACTCCCCGAGCACCGGCTTGAGGGCTTGCGCGTAATCGCGGGGGTAAGGCACCTCCTCCTGCCGGTAGGGTATCCCGAAACCTCCCCCGATGTTGATAAAGCGGATGGCGGTGCCGTTCGCCTGCAGCCTTTTCACCAGTTCGCCGACGATTGCGATGCTCTCACGGAACGGCTCTACGCTGGTTATCTGAGAACCGATATGCTGGTGGACTCCCACCACCTCCACGTTGGGCAGCAATGCCGCATGCCCGTAGACGGACAGCGCCTCTTCGATGTCTATGCCGAACTTCGCCTCCCTGAGGCCCGTGGCGATGTAGGGGTGGGCGCCCGCGTCCACGTCGGGGTTCACGCGCAGCGCGATCCGCGCTTTCACCCCCAGCTCCCCCGCGACGCGGTCGATGACGTACAGCTCGGTCTCTGATTCCACGTTGAACATGAGGATGCGCGAGCGCAGCGCGTATTCGATCTCCTCAGCGGTCTTGCCGATGCCGGCATAGACGACCTTGTCCGCCGCCATCCCGACCCTCAAGGCCCGGAACAGCTCGCCGCCCGAGACGATATCCGCGCCGGCCCCCTCGGCGGCGAGGGTGGAGAGGACCGCCAGGTTTGAATTGGCCTTGACCGAATAGCAGATGAGGTGGGGCAGGCCCGAGAAGGCCTCGTCCAGCTTGCGGTAGTGGTCGCGCAGGGTGCGCCGGCTGTAGATGTACACGGGCGTGCCAACCTCTTCGGCGATGCGCCGCAGGGGCACGTCCTCGCAATGAAGCTCTCCGTCAAGGAACTTGAACTCGTGCATGTTATCCCGACACCGATCCTTATTCCCCGATAAAGGTTAACACCAGCGTGCGTTCCCTGGGGACCTCGTCGAAATCGACGAACACCACCTGTTGCCACGTCCCCAGCTGCAGCTTCCCGGACTGGAAAGGCACGGTCAGCGAGGGGCCGAGCAGGCCGGCCCGCACGTGGGAATGACCGTTGCTGTCAACACCGCGACGGTTATGATAATAGTCGCGCTCAACGGGGGCGATGAAGTCGAATAGTTCCTGGAAATCACGGCATACACCCGGTTCGTGCTCGAGGGTCGTGATCGCCCCGGTGGCGCCGGGTACGAACACGTTTACGATCCCGTCCTCGAGAGCGGTCTTGCGCAACAATCCCCCGATCTCCCCGGTGATCTCCACGATGTGGGCATCGCCACCGGTCTTGAACTCAAGCTTTTCCTTGATAACCGCCATCGCTGCATTCCTTTCCATATTCATTATAGTCATAAATAGAACCAGGCCTTAAGTCTTTATCATCCATGCCGTCTTGTAAACATCCGGGCAAGGCCATTTGACCGCGGCGGCCAAGGATCTCTCGCGCAGCGGCGGCGTTAAAGCGGCATGCGCGGCAGACCCGCACCGCCGCATCGCAGCAGCGCGATCCTTTGCTCTTTTGCCGCTCTGCCCGCATAATGCTCTTAGGGCTGCATGGGGAGGAGGAGGAGGATTGAAGCCGTTCAAGGTAACGGAGGGTGTTTTCCAGGTAGGCGGCCCGGACATGACGGCGCCCGAGGACTGCTGTTTCTTCCTGGTGGACATGGGGCGTCCGATACTCATCGACACCGGCGCGGGCGGCGACAGGCGCAGGTTCCTGAACAACATCGAGGACCTCGGGTACTCGCCCAGGGACATAAAGCTCGTGGTCTTGACCCACTGCCACATCGACCACGTGGGCGGCGCCGTTTTCCTGGCCGATAAATACAAGATCCCCCTGGCCATCCACGAGCTCGACGCGCCGCCGGTGGAGGAGGGGGACACGCGGCGAACCGCCGCGAACTGGTACGGGATGACGCTCCCGCCGACCAGGGTCAAGAACCACCTGCGGGGAGAACGGGGGGTCATCGAGGGCGGCGCTTCCCCCTTGAGGTGGATGCATACGCCGGGACATACTCCTGGGTCCATCTCCCTCTACCTGGACAACGGCATGTACAGGGTGCTCTTCGGGCAGGACATACACGGGCCCTTTTACGCTTCCTTCGGCTCGGACCTGGATGACTGGGGCGCATCCATGCGCGCCCTGCTCGACCTGGAGGCGGATATCCTCTGCGAGGGCCATTTCGGCATCATCCGCCCCACCTCGGAGGTAAGGTCGTACATAGAGGGTTACCTGCGCAACTACGGAAAGCTCTGAACGGCACCCTCACCGCTACCACACCATATGCTGCTGCCCCGCGGAAGTGTATTCTATATATTGGGGCTTGTGGTAAATCACAGCGTGGACTAATATATCGAATAGATATATCGGATTGATATATCGGGGCGATACTTTCGTATCGGCCCACGCGACAGATTATATGCACGCACCGGGAGGATGTAAAGTGCTGGAACTGGCCATTCTGGGAGCGCTCAAGGAGAAGCCGATGTACGGCTACGAGCTGAAGAGGCGCTTGTCCTATCTGCTGGGGCACCTGTGGAAGATAAGCTACGGCTCCCTCTACCCGGCCTTGAAAAGGCTCGAGGCGAAGAACGCGGTCGAGCGCGCGTACACGGTCAAAGCCAAGACCCGCAACCGCTACGTTTACCGCATCACCCCCGAGGGGGAGGAGACCTTCCAGAGGCTGCTCGTGGACACGCGCAAGAAGTCCGAGATAACCGATGCCGACAAGTTCAGCATCAGGCTGGCCTTTTTCCAGTACATGGAGCCGGAGATGCGGCTGTGGCTGCTGGAGAGGAGGAGGAATTACCTCGAGGAGAAGCTGACGGAGATGAGCGGTACCGGAAAGGGCCGCGACAAGGAATCCGACAGCTATCGCCAGGGCCTCTACCGCCACCGGCAGGAGCTGCTCACGAGCGACATCGTCTGGTTGCAGGAGATGATAGACCAGGAGAGGCAGCATATACAGAACCGCAAGGAGAGCGCTGAGGCCGTGATGGAGGACAGGGGGGGTGAGAAGCTGGTCATAGACGATAGTTCAATCAAGAACGTGACGCCTATGCAGGCTTAGTCGATACGAACGTGATCCCGCTTCGTGGGGGATTTATGGGGGTTACAGGAGGTTTTTCGATGGATGACATAAGAGTGGCCGTTGTGGGTTTGGGCAACTGCGCTTCCTCGCTCGTCCAGGGCATCGAGTACTACCGGGACGCAAAGGACGGCGATCTGATACCCGGGCTGATGCACGTAAGTGTGGGCCCTTATCACATCAGGAACGTCGATGTCGTATGCGCCTTCGACGTGGATGCCGACAAGGTCGGCAAGGACATAAGCGAGGCCATAAACTGCGGCAAGAACAACACCATCAAGATATGCGACGTCCCCTACCTCAACGCGCCCGTGTTCAGAGGCCATACCCTGGACGGGATGGGCAAGTACTACCGCATGACCATCGAGGAGGACGGCTCGCAACCCGTGAACGTGGCGGAGGTCCTCTCGAGGTATGACGTGGACGTGCTCGTCAATTACCTCCCCGTCGGCAGCGAGAACGCCGCCCACTTCTACGTGGAGGAGGCGCTGAAGGCCGGCTGCGGCGTGGTGAACTGCATCCCCGTATTCGTGGCCAAGGAGGAGATGTGGCAGGGCAAGTTCCGCAAACACGGCCTGCCCATCATCGGCGACGACATCAAGTCGCAGGTGGGAGCGACCATCCTGCACCGCGTCCTGGCCAAGCTGTTCAACGACCGCGGCGTGCTCCTCGACCGCACCTCGCAACTGAACATCGGTGGCAACATGGACTTCATGAACATGCTCGAGCGCGAGCGCCTGGAGTCGAAGAAGATCTCCAAGACCGATGCCGTCGTCTCCCAGCTCTGCCACAACATCGACAAGGACGACGTGCACATCGGGCCCAGCGACTACGTGGCCTGGCTGAACGACCGCAAGTGGGCCTATATCCGCCTCGAGGGAAGGGAGTTCGGCGACGTTCCCATGTCCGTCGAGTTCAAGCTGGAGGTCTGGGATTCTCCCAACTCCGCCGGCATCGTCATCGACGCCATCCGCTGCTGCAAACTGGCCATGGACCGCGGCATGTCCGGGGCGCTGCTCGGGCCATCGGCGTATTTCATGAAATCGCCGCCGGTGCAGTACTCCGATGACATGGCCAAACAGATGGTGGAGGATTTCATCACCTCCCAGCCATCGGGGCTTCTCACCACGGCGGATTTCGGAAACGGCAAGGACCTCGAGAGCTCGGAGAAGCTCGCGCAGTTCCCGCCGCAGCAGCCCCCGGGATTGAAGGAATCCAGCGTCTGAAAGCTCGCCTGCCGCGCGCATTCCGGGCCGGGGAAGATCCCCGGCCGGGGGCTTGATTTAAGGGCGGGTTGTGTTATATTGACAGAATCATACGTTTATCGCTCTCTTTGTTCAGGAGACAAGCCTGTGGACTCAGGGCTCACATCATCCGCCGTCTCGGAGTTGACCGACCGCCCCGTCGACGTTAAATGCTATTCCGGCTTCAAAGCCAACGAGAGGCCCCTTAGCTTCACCTTCTGCGAGCGCGAGTTCTCTGTGATGGACATAGAGGGAAGCTGGTTCGAGCAGGACGCGGCGGGGCGTGAAAGAAGGGTATGTTTCCGGGTGCGCGCCGACGACGGCAACCTCTACCTCCTCAGCTGCGGCGAGGGCTCGGACGACTGGCTGCTACGCCGTGTCTGGATGCTGGGGAACTCGAGCTAGCGTCTCCCCCGTGGCCGCGAAGACCGCGGGTTTCAGATATCTCGCTTCCCGGCGCCCTTCGCGGTTTTCTCCCGTATGAGGAAAGTCGCCATGGCCTTGGCGAGCAATCTACCGCCGGCGTCTAAGACGCTCGTCTCCCCGACCGCCACCAACCTGCCCCGCTGGATTATCCTCGCCTCGCAGAATATATCTCCCGCGCGCACGGGAGATATGTAGTTTATCTTCATCTCCACCGTGGCGATGGCCTCCCTCTCCGTGTCTACAAGGGTCGCCAGCGCGGCGGCGGCGGAGGCGTCGGCGATGGAGGCGAGCACCCCGCCGTGCACCACGCCACCGGCGTTGAAAAAACGGGGCTCCACGCTCATGGCGAAACGAGACGTTCCCTCCCCCAGCTCCTCGAGGCGCATGCCGAGGAGGGCGTAATAGGTCGACGGATCGGAGCGGGACTGCATGATCTCCCGGTAACGGTCGTCGTCCGTCATGCCGCCTTTATCCGCCTCTAGGCTGGAGCCTTCTGAAACCACTCCACGACCCTCCTCAGGCCATCTTCGAGTTCGACCTCGGGCTCCCAGCCCAGGAGGGCCCTGGCTTTTTCCAGCCTTGGCCGGCGCTTCCGGGGGTCGTCCTCCGGGAGGGGTTGATAAGTGATGCTGGAGCCGGAGCCGGTAATCTCCTTTACCCTGTCCGCAAGCTCGAGGACGGTCATCTCTTCGTCGTTGCCCATGTTGATGACCTCGCCCACGGCCGCGTCCGTGTGCAGGGCCCGGTACATGCCCTCGACCAAGTCGTCGACGTAACAGAAGCTGCGCGTCTGCGTACCGTCTCCGTAAACCGTAATCGGCTGACCGGCGATGGCCTGGAGGATGAAGTTGGGCACGACCCTCCCGTCCTCGCGGCGCATGCGCGGACCGAAGGTGTTGAAGATGCGCAGGATGACCGCATGCAGGCCGTAGATGCGCTGGTATGACGAGGTCAGGGCCTCAGCGAACCGTTTTGCCTCGTCGTAGCAGGCGCGGGGGCCGATGGGATTGACGTTGCCGTTATATTCCTCCTCCTGGGGCGATTCAAGGGGGTCGCCGTAGACCTCCGAGGTCGACGCGAGCAGGAAACGGGCCTTGTTCTTGCGGGCCACCTCCAGGGCATGATAGGTGCCCAGGGAGTTGACCATCATGGTCTCCACCGCCAGGCGGCCGTAGTCAACGGGGCTCGCGGGGCTGGCCAGGTGTGCAACCCTGTCCACCTCCAGGGTAATAGGCAAGGCAGCGTCGGCGAGCACAAACCTGAACCTGGGATTGCCCTGGAGCTGCGCGATGTTGCTCAGCTCTCCCGTACAGAGGTTGTCCAGGCAGACAACATCGTGCCCCTCCGACACCAGGCGGTCGCAGAGATGGGAGCCGATGAAGCCCGCCCCTCCGGTCACCAGGACCTTCACTTGAATGCTGCCTCCTTCTTCGCTTGCCGGATTTTCAATTATATCAACACTGCATAAGCGTGAAAACGGCGGCGCGATCTCGGTAACGTATCATCCCGCCCGGGGGGAGAAACACCCTTCCCCGGACCCTCCCGCGCACGCCTCGCCCACCAGGATGCGCTGGCCGGCCCGGCTCAGCCATGCGAAGAAGCGCGGATTGTCAAGGACTTCGTGTGCGGTGTGGACCCCCGGAGCCCAGGAGTCCCTCACCATCCCCTCCACGGCCGCCGCCATGACCAGGCCTGATATACGATAGTAATCTCCTGCCACGCAAAGCGTCCTGTGCATTACGCCGCCCTTCTCCGTGCCCCGTGCCGTTACGCGCAGGGCGGTGGGGAATGACGGCCTTCCGCGCCTGGCGAGGGCTGCGGTCACGGCATGCAGCGAAGACCTCTCCAGCTCCGTCCTCGCCCCCTCCCCCAGGCGTGCCAGTGCCTGCAGCAACAAGCCCTTTGCCCTGCTCCCCATGCCCGCCTTAAACCATACGTCCCCGGTCACCGCGAGGGCGCCACCCAGGGTGAGGGGCTCGGGGTGGGCGAGATGGGAGACGAACCGCGTGCCGACTGGAGGCGGGAATTCAACCTCCTCCTCCCAGCTCCCCGCCCTCGCCCCGCGGTCTATCCCCCCGCGACGGACCGGCGCCTTGACCGCATACGAATGCAGCAGGTGCTCCAGAGTGGCCGCGCCCAGGTCTGGCCCGGGTTCCAGGAACCATGCGAGCTCCACGGCATCCGTCTCGTCCAGGCGAGAACAAGCACGGCGGGCGAGCAGGTCTGAAAGGCCGGGAGTAAGGCCGCAGCCGCAAAGGATCCTTACCCCGGCACGCTCGGCATCGGGGCTCAAGGACATGACCTCTCGGGTCGATTCGACGTCGTCGCACAGGGAGAGGTAATCCACGCCCACGGCGATGGCCGCCCTGGCTATGCCGCCTTCGTGGAGATGAAACGGCCCCAGGCACCCCAGGACGAGGTCCACCTCCCGCATCCTGGCGCGGAGGCTGCACTCGTTCCCGGCATCGAGATAGCGCGGGCTGACGGCAATCCGGACAAGGTCGGCGGACTGCCTGCAGAGCGCCTCGGCATCGCGGTCGGCCGTATAGATGCGCTCGATCGCCGGCAGGAAGCGCAGGGAGTGGATGACCGCCTTCGCCGCTTTTCCCGCCGCGCCCAGGACAAGTATCTTCATGGGCCGGCCTCAGAAAAGATCGGCCTCGCCGGCCTCCCTCCACGCGAACTCCGCGGGTAGGCCCTCCATGGATTCTTCATAAAGACCCCTCCAGAGCAGGACGCACAGGAGCCCGGCCGCCAGGATAACGGCCGTCCATGCAACTGCTCTTGGTCTGGTAATGGACATGGTCAGACCATATTCTCAATCGCCTGGTGCCAGAGCCGAAGCGGCCGGCGGCGGCTCCCGGCGGTTTTGGCCTCCTTGGCAAAGTCTGTCGCCTCTTTGGGTTCGGACATCTTCCCCCTCCTCTGCACAGCGGTCATTTAATCTGCACGAGGCTCGCGTGCGCCGGGCACGACGAAAAGCCACCAGGCGATCCCGCATAGCCGCGCACCTTCTGTAAAAAGAATAAGGCTTACGCTCTTTGACGGCAAAAACTATCGCTCTCCAGGATAAGGGATTGGTAGCAGGTTCCTTGCCTGAAAGAAACGATGGCCAAGAAAAAGAGTATGACCGTGGAGGAGGCCCTGCAACTGATCCTGGCCTCCGAGGGAGACAGCCCGTTTCGGGCCATGCCCGCATTCATCGCCCGGCGCGCTGGAGTTCGATATGGCCGGGCACCTGGTGGGGCAAACACCCCGGGACTCGCCCTTGCCCTTTGCGAGATAGGCGAACGCCCGGCGGAGCGCTTCCGCCGGGCCGTTACGCCCGGTCCCGGGAACAGAACCGGTTTATGAGCCGGATCTGTCCACGCGCCCCTTCACGGTACCTCTCACCGACGCTTCGATCATTAACCGGCCGCCTACGAGTCCGCTTTCTGCTCCGCGAGCTTCTTTTCCTCCTCCTCGACCAGCACCCGCCGCAGCACCTTGCCCACCATGGTCTTGGGCAGCTCGGCGCGGAACTCCACCGCCGTCGGCACCTTGTACTTGGAGAGCTTGTCGCGGCAGAACTCGATTATCTCCTCCGGGGTGGCCGTCTCCCCCTCCTTGAGCACCACGTAGGCCTTCACCGTCTCGCCGCGCTTGGGGTCGGGGACGCCGGCCACGGCCACGTCCTCCACCTTGGGGTGCTCGAAGATGACCTCCTCCACGTCGCGCGGGTAGATATTGTACCCGCTGGCTATGATCATGTCCTTCTTGCGGTCAACGATGTAGAAGAAGCCCGTCTCGTCGGCGCGGGCGATGTCCCCGGTGTAGAGCCAGCCGCCTGCGTCCATGACGTTCTCGGTTTCCTCGGGCATGTTCCAGTAGCCCTTCATCACCTGGGGGCCCTTTACCGCCAGCTCCCCGACCTCGCCGAGCGGGAGTTCCTTGGTGCGGTCCTCCACGTCCACGACCTTGACCTCGGTGTTGGGCACCGGCATGCCGATGCTGCCCGCCTTGCGTATCCCGTCCAGGGGATTGGCGTGGGTCACCGGGCTGGACTCCGAGAGCCCGTATCCCTCCACCAGCTTGCCGCCGGTAAGCCTCTCGAACTCCTGCTGCACCTCCACCGGCAGGGGGGCGGCGCCGGAGAGGCAGGCGCGGATGCTGGTCACGTCCATCTTGCCGCTCTGCACGTCGGGGTTGTTGATAAGCGATATGTACATGGCGGGGACGCCGGGGAAGAGGGTGGGCCGGTGCTTGGTAATGGCCTTGAGGACCATGTGCAGATCGCGCGGGTTGGGTATGAGCACCAGGGTGGATCCCGATAGCACACCGAAGTTCATGTCCACGGTCATGCCGTAGGAATGGAAGAAGGGCAGGGTGCAGAGGATGCTCTCCTTGCCCATCCTGATATCGGGGAACCACGCCAGGCACTGATGCACGTTGGCCACCAGGTTGCGGTGGGTGAGCATGGCCCCCTTGGATACCCCGGTGGTGCCCCCGGTGTACTGGAGGACGGCGAGGTCCTCGGCGGGGTCGATCTCCACCGTCGGTTTCTCCGCGCTGGCCCGCGACATCAGCTCCTTGAGCCCATACATCCCCTTCAGGCCGTATTTCGCGGCATCCATGTCCACCTCCACGAAGGTGCCCTCCTTTTTGGCCTTGACGGGCTCGAGGAGGTTGAGGGGGAACTTGAGGTAGTCCTTGACGTGGGTGACGATGAGGTGCTCGGGCTTCGCTATCTCCATGGCCGTCTTCACCATGGGCCACATGAGGTTGAGGACGAGCATCACCTTGGCTCCCGAGTCGCGCAACTGGTGCTCGATCTCCCGCGGGGAGTAGAGGGGGTTGAACATCACCGCCACCGCCCCCAGCTTCACCGCCCCGTAGAAGGCGAAGACCATCTGGGGCGTGTTGGGCATCTGCAGGGCAACGCGGTCACCCTTCTGCACGCCCAGTTTTTTGAGGACGTTCGCGAAACGGTTTGCCATCTCGTCCAGCTTGGCGTAGGTGATCTTGTTGTTGATGAAGACCACGGCCACATTGTCGGGGTACTTGGCAGCGGTCTTCTCCAGCATCTGCCCCAGGCTGATGTCCGGCACCTCGATCTCCTGTGGCACTCCGGCGGGGTAGTTGTCTAACCAGATCTTTTCCATAAAGCTCCCTCCTTGGCTGTGCTCGAGAAACACCCTCGATAAACATGTTTCTGGCAAACTGCTCTTGCCGCTGTAAAGAAACCCTCGTCTAACGGCAACCGCACCTCCGCAGCTCCCATCCCTGCCGGGTGGTCTCAGCCGCTCCACGCCCTCCCCGGTCTCACCGTATCGCGGCGCGCCGGACCGGGACCGCAAGCGCGCCTACTTGGTGAGCATGTCCTCCTCGACCTCCAGCCCCAGCTGCTTGACCGCAAGGCTGAAGTCGTGGGGGCTGGTGGAGGCCGAAACCGCGGTCCTGTAGTCGACAAGCCCGTACCTGTACAGGTCCACCAGGGACTGGTCGAACGTCTGCATGCCGTAAAACTCCCCCTCCGCGATGATCTCCCGCATCACGGTCGTCGGCTCCTCGTTGAACAGGACTTCCGCCATGCGTCCCGTCATCACCAGCACCTCCACCGCGGGAACGCGTCCGCTGTGGTCCTTGAGGGGGAGGAGGCGCTGCGAGACGACCCCCTTCAGGACGCTGGCCAGGGTCAGGCGTATCTGTTTCTGCTGCTGGGGAGGGAAGAAATCGATGATACGGTTTACCGTCTCCGTGGTATCTATGGTATGGAAGGTAGAGAGGACGAGATGGCCGGTCATGGCGACGCTCATGGCGGCAGTCACAGTCTCCGGGTCCCTCATCTCACCGATGAGGATCACGTCAGGGTCCTGGCGCGTGACGTATTTCAGCGCGTCCTGGTAATCCTCCGTATCGGTGCCGATCTCCCTCTGGTGTACGATACTCTTCTTGTCCACGTGCAGGACCTCGATGGGGTCCTCGATGGTGATGATGTTCACCTGCTCCGTGGTGTTGATGTAGTCGATGATGGCCGCCAGGGTGGTCGTCTTGCCGGCGCCGGCCGGACCGGTGACCAGGATCAACCCGCGCCGCTCCATGGCGAGACGGCGCAACACGGGGGGAAGCCCCAGTTCCTCGAAGGTAGGCACGGAGGTGGTCAACACCCGCCGGATGGCTATCCCCACCGTCCCACGCTGTTTGAAGATGTTGGCGCGGAACCTTCCCAGTCCGGCGATGCTGTACGCGAAGTCAACCTCGTTCTGCTCCGCGAACTTCTTCGCCTGCTTTTCGTTCATCAGCGCATAGGCCGCTTCCACAGTATCCGTGGGAGAGAGACGGGGGAAATCCGGCTTCTCCAGCTGGCCGTCTATACGGAAATACGGAGGCCCGCCCGCCTTGATGTGCAGATCCGAGGCCTGCTTGTCTACCATGTACTGCAGCAGGTTCTGTATGTCCATAACTCCCCCTCTGGCAGCGCTTTTCCCTGATATTCCAGCACAATTAAATATACCATAGATGCGTTGGGCTGGAAGGGGCGGGGTCTCAAACGGTAGGCGTGGCTGTGTATCGATGCGTAGGTGCGAGGTAATGGGATGTGGGGCCAGGATTTACTCAGATGGGCCAGTATTCGGAGAGGGTTTCGCGGGTGGACTCCACTATCTCCATGCCCCGCCGGGAGGAGGGGTGTATGGTCTCGATGTCCACGTCCTCCTCCAGCCTTACTTCCTCGCCCGCCATGACCGCTATGGTGTTGGTTATGGAGATGGCGATTCCGACCAGGTTGTATCCGCCCTCGAGGGCAGCCATCATCTTACCGCCGCAATACTCCTCGGCCATGCCTTTGAGCCGCATCGCCATCTCCGCGTATGAGTTGCCCCGCAGGAGCATGGAGCAGAGCTGGTCGCTGAAATGACCGTCGTAGCCGGCCGAGATCAGCACCAGTTCCGGCTGGTAAGTCCGAACGATCGGCGCGATCACCTGATCGAACGCGGCAAGATATACTTCCTCGCCGCTGCGTGCCGGCAGCGGGAAATTGATCGTGAACCCTTCGCCCGCGCCGATCCCCAGCTCGCTGGTGCTCCCGGTGCCGGGATAGTGTGGGTACTGGTGGAGCGATACGTAAAGCACCTTGTTGTCGTCGTAGAAGATGTCCTGCAGTCCGTTGCCGTGATGCGCATCCCAGTCGAGGATGAAGACCCTTCTTATCCCGAACTCCTTGATGGCGAACCTGGCCGCGATGGCGTTGTTGTTGAAGAGGCAAAACCCCATGCCGCGCTCCTCGGTGGCGTGGTGCCCCGGCGGCCGGACCAGGCAGAAAGCGTTGTCGATATCTCCCGAGAAGATGCGCTCCAGGCCCTCCAGCACCGCGCCCGCGGACTTCAAGGCCGCGTCGTAGGAACGCACGCCTACGTGGGTGTCGGGATCAAGCCAGCCGCCGCCGGACTCCGCCGTCTTCCTGACCTTGTCGATATATTTCCTGGGATGCACCAGCCCGATCTCCTCCACGCTCGCGTCGCGAGGAGAGATGATGCGGACCTTCTCCGAAAGACCCGATTGCTCCATGACCTGCATGGTCGTCTGCAGCCGTTCGGGCCGCTCCGGATGGCCGTATCCGGTGTCGTGTTCCATGTAGATAGGATCGTAGAAAACGGCGGTAGTGCTCATGTCAGACCCCCGGTTACCGCTCGGACCGCCAGCGGTCCTCGACCCGGCTCGAACGCTCGAGCCGGCCTTCAATAATTGATACGGACGGCTCCGCAGAAATCACGGCGCCTCCCCAGGTCGGCGATGCGCACCACATCGCCCGTGCGGGGTGCGTGGACGTACTGGCCTCCACCTATATACATCCCCACGTGACCGTAACCATGGAAAAACACCAGGTCGCCCTGCTGCAGTTCGCCATAGGAGACCGGCGTCCCGCAACGCGCCTGCATATAAGAGCTGTGAGGAAGGCTCACTCCCACCTGCGCGTAGCAATACATGACCAGGCCCGAACAGTCGAATACGTTGGGGCCGGATCCCGCGTACACGTACGGCTTGCCCAGCTGCGCATAAGCAACCTGCACGACGGCCGATGCGTACGGCGGAGGGGGAGGGGGTGGAGTGCGCGGCTGCGCAACAGACCTCGGCGGGGTGCTCACCGGCCGACTCGCGGCTTCCTGGGCGATAAGCGAGTTGACCTCGGCCTCCACGCCGCTCATGAGGCTCTGGCGCCGCTGCAGCTCGCCCTCTATCTGGCTTTTCTGCGCGCCGAGCTGGGCCTGGGCCGCATCGAGTTCCGCCTTCCGTGCCTGAAGATCCGCCTTCGCCGCCTCTATCTCCTCACGCGAGACGAGCACGGAGGTGATGATATCGACGTCGCCGCCGCCTATGCGCTGGGCGCGGTCGATGTTGGTGTAGAGGTCGTCCACAGTCCTGCACTCGGTTATGACCTCGAGGATATCGGCATTGCCCGCCTTATAGATCTCGCGCAGGCGATCGCCGAGGATATCCTTTCTCTGTTCCAACTGGGCGTTGAGGGAAGCCAGCTCCGCCTCCTTCTCCGCGATCCTCGCCCTGGCCTGCTCCACCCTGACGCTGGTCAGGTTATACTGCTCAGTCACCGTCTCGAGCTGGGAATCGATCCGCTGCACTTCGCTCTTGATCCTCTCCAGCTCGTCCTTCTTGTCCTGCACGCGATCGGCGTACGAGAATCCTCCGCTCAACAGCAACAGGGTCACGGCAAGCATCACGCTCAGCGTGACCGCCGTCATCTTCCTCGTCATAACAGCCTCCCGTCGTTCCCGTTGCGGCCCTGAGCCGCGCCTGGAACCCTCTTGTCTTACATCCTCACATAGGATAATTCATGCTAAATGATACCATACCCTTCTATTACCGTTCCTTGGACGGAGCGCGGACCCATTTGTTCCCCAGCAGCTCGGCCACGGGAGCATAGGGACACGCTCACGCGAGGAGCGGTGACGGACGCGCGGCGGCGCCCTCAGGAGTTCGAGGTAAAGACCAGTGTCGCCTCGTTACCTTCCCGGTTAAAGCGCAGCTCATCGGCATAATGACGCACGATAAGAAGCCCGCGGCCCCGCTCCGAGAGAACGTCGGGCACTTCGCCCCGGGCGCCTTCCTGACGCAGGTGATCGAACCCCTCGCCCTCGTCGCGGACGCGGATGGTCGCGCGCGTCGGCTCGGCCTTTACCGTGATATAGACCTTTTTCGAGACGTCGCAGCGGTTGCCGTGCTCCATGGCGTTATGCAGCAGTTCCTCCAGGCAGAGGCGAAGCGTTATGGGGTCCTTGAGGCCCTCGAACCCCTGGAGGGTCTCTAGGACGCTGTCGATAACGTAGCGTATCTGCAGCACGTCAGTCCCCACCGTCATGGTGAGGTCATAGAGGTCCTCCAGCTCCAGCACCATGACGGCTATATCGTCCGGCTGGGGCGCGTCTCCGGAGAAGAGCATTATCTCGTCGGCGAGGGCGTCGAGGAAGGCCTCGATGTCCTGGCCGGTGAGGGAATTGACCAGCTCCACCAGCCTTTTCCTGCCCAGTATCTCGCCCTTGGCGTTCAAGGCACCGGTGAGGCCGTCGGTATAGAGCAACACACGGTCACCGCGTTCCAGTTTCACCGTCCTCTCCTGGTACATGCCGTCCTCCATGAGGCCGACCGGAAACCCCTCGCCCTCGAGGTAATCGAATCCGCCGCCCTGCCCCCGCAACAGGAGCGGCGGTTCATGCCCCGCCTTGGTATAGGTGAGGGTGTTGTCGTTGTTGTCGTAGAAGGCGTAGAAGAGGGTGGCGAAACCATATTGCGACTCGTTGAAGAACCTGCGGAACGCGGCATTGGCCTCGTCCAGGATGGTGCGGGGTGAGATATGGTGCCGCCCCACCTCGTAAAGTATGGTGGTGAGCACGGACATGATCAGCGCGGCCGGCATACCCTTGTTGGCGACGTCCCCGATCATCACTCCGAACTTGTTCGGGCAGAACTGTGTGCGCAGCTTCTGGCAGCGGTCCTGCGCTTCGGAGGAACAATAGAAGCAGAAGCGGGAGTCGCGGTCGAGCGGGATGACGCTGAAGAAATCCCCGCCCACCGCCGACGCGGGCATCAAGCGGGACACCATACGCACGGAGGCGCAGGGCACATGGGTGGAGATGATGGAGCGCTGGATGCGGCTGGCCATGAGCATTTCCTTGTTCAGGTGATCCCGGTCCCTTCTCAGGGCCTGGTACAGGCGCGCGTTCTCGATGGCCACCGCGGCCATGTCCGCGAATGAGCCCAGCAGCTCCAGATCGGAATGGTCGAAGCGGCGCCTGCGCGTGGTGTTGGAGATATTGAGCACGCCGATGACCTTGCCGTCGGCGCGCAGCGGCACCGCCAGCGCGCTCTTTACGCTGGGGTCACTTCCGGTGAAACGGTGGTCGGAGACCACGTCCTGAAGCACCAGGGGTTCCCCGTGCTCGGCCACCCATCCGGCTATGCCCTCGCCAAGGGGCACGCGGAACTCGAGCGCCGAATCCAGGCCGCGGGACGCTTTGACCACCAGTTCCCGGCTATCATCTTCCAAGAGCATGATGCTGCCGCGGTCGGCAGCCAGCAGTTCCATCGCCTGCTCGACGACGCGCTCCAGCCGCGTGGTCAGGTCAAGCGTCGCGGCCAGCATGCGCCCTATGCGATAGAGATCACCGTTGGAGACGGCTCCCCGTGGTGAACTCCTCGTATCCTCTTCCGCTTTTTCCATCATCTCCGCGCTCACCTGAAGCTCCCGATTGCCTCCTCTTCGTCCTCGTAGATGTCGATGATCTTGGTGAACCTCACCACGTCGAGCAGTTCCCTGATGGCTTCGCCAGCCCGCAGTATCTTCAGGACTCCCTTGTTCTGGCTGGATTTCTTGTATGCGTCGGCGATGATGCTGAGCCCCGCGGTGTTGATGTAGGTGAGCCCGTCGATATCAAGGATGATATTGTAGCAGCCCTCCGCAAAGACCCCCTCGACGGCGTCCCCGAACAGCTCCACCGTTTCGGAGTCAACCACCCCCGATACCTTTACCACGGCGATCTCTCCCATATCGCCGACCCTTGACACCGCAATCTCCATGAACTTCCTCCTCTCCGACCACCTGGTTAGACAGGGACAATGATGGTATCGGCACAACCTCGCCGTCATTTGAATGACTACATGTGGTGTTGATAGAAGAATATTTTTACTATATATTGTATTAAAAAGATGGAAGGATGATCGCATGAAGCAGGGCTTCATCCTCTACCCGTTCTCGGCTATCGTGGGACAGGCGAAGATGAAGCGTGCCCTGCTGATCAACGCAGTCGATCCCCGCATCGGCGGGCTTCTGATAAAAGGTGAGAGGGGCACGGGGAAATCCACGGCCGCCAGGGCCCTCGCGGACCTGCTTCCCGACATCGAGACCGTCGCAGACTGCCCTTTCTCGTGCAACCCGCACAACGAGGAGGAGATGTGTACCTCCTGCCTCGACCGCAGCCGGGGGGGTGAACCCCTCCCCGTCCTCACCCGTCCCATGCGCTTCGTCACCCTGCCCCTGAACGCCAGCGAGGACCGGGTCATAGGGACCCTGGACCTGGAGAAGGCCCTGCGGGAAGGGGTCAAGGATTTCGAGGCCGGCATACTCGCCGAGGCCAACCGCTCGCTTCTTTACGTAGACGAGGTCAACCTCCTCGACGACCACATAGTGGACGTGTTGCTCGACGCCGCGGCCATGGGCGTGAACCTGGTGGAACGCGAAGGGGTATCTTACTCGCACCCGTCCTCTTTCATCATGGTGGGCACCATGAACCCGGAAGAGGGCGAGCTGCGCCCTCAGCTCGAAGACCGCTTCGGGCTGTGCGTGGAGGTGGAGGGAGAGAAAGCCGGTACAGACCGCGTGGAGGTGATCCGCCGTCGCCAGCGTTTTCTCGATGATCCAAGGCTGCTGCAATCGTCCTTCGCCGCCTCACAGGAGAGGCTTCGCGCGGAGCTAACGCGCGCAAGGGAGCTCCTGCCCCACATCGAGCTCCCTGACTCCATCATGGAGCTGGTCGCGCGCATCGCGGTCGAGCTGGGAGTATGTGGGCACCGTGCCGATATCGCCACCTGCCAGGCCGCCAGGGCCCTCGCCGCCCTGGAGGGCAAGACGGTCATCGCTGAAGGCCACATCCGCGAGGCAGCGGAGATGGCCCTCGTGCACCGTTTGAGGAGAACCCCCTTCGACGACCAACTCAAGGACCTGGAGCGGCTGGAGCGCATCATAGAGCGCAAGGGAAAGCTGATCGACCTCCCGCTCCAGGACCCTCTCCCGGGCTCGATGCCGGCCGCGGAGCATGCCTCCGTGACGGCGGGAGACACCGAGAACCGGCCACCTGGTGCGGCCGGTGACAGGGAAGCCGCGGCGTCCGCCAATGAGCTGGAAGCGCCCTCCCTGCAGGGGCTCGCGGCCAAGGTATCCCGCATGGCCAGCGGCAAGAGGAGCAGCGCGGTCACGGAAACGGGCGCAGGCAGGCGCGTCGGCCACCGCCTCCCCCGCCCCGACGAGGAGATAGGGACCGCCAACCTGGCATTGGATGCAACGCTCCGCGCCGCAGCCGCGAGGACGGCGGGGAGCGATCAGCCGCTGAGTATCAGCAAGGAGGACTTGCGCGCCTCCATCAGGAGGCGAAAGGTCGGAAACCTCATCCTGTTCATCCTTGACGCCAGCGCTTCCATGGGATGCAACGAGCGCATAGAGACCACAAAGAAGGTGGTGAGCCAACTGCTTGTGGACGCTTATCAGAAGCGGGACCGTGTGGGCCTGATATCATTCCGTGACGAAGGGGCCCAACTCGTCCTCAACCCGACCTCCAGCGTGCAGCTGGCAAACCTGCGCATCAAGGACCTCTCCACGGGCGGCGCTACCCCGCTCAACCATGGGCTGGCCCTGGGGCTGCTGGTGGCGAAGAGGGAGCTGAGGCGGGACCCGGACATGGTCCCGCTGCTGGTGCTCATAACCGACGGGCACGGCAACGTGGGATACGCCTCGGACAACCCCCTGCGGGAGAGCCTCGAGCTGGCGGAGAAAATCCGCTCTCAGAACCTCCAATGCCTGGTTTTCGATACGTCTCCGGGGATAATCCGCACGAAAGAAGGACGCGCCGCTCCCTCGCAGGCCAGACGCATAGCCGAGGCCATGGGGGCGGAATACCATCACCTCGCGAGCTTCCAACCCCGGGAGATGCTGGACCGCCTGGGCAAGCATCTTTGAACCCGGGAGGCCTGGCACGCGTGGCCTGCGCACCCTCGTTCGATAATAAGCTAAAAAGCGGAGTTTTCCTGCCGATAAAGAGGGAGTAGGGACCTGACGGCACGAGCGGACTGAGGGGTGAACGGCCGGACCGGGCAGGGCCGCCATCCCCTTGAGGTATGCAATGGTGGAAGAGCAAGGGGCAAGGGCCGCGGAAGGGGCAGGAGAACCCCGTAAACCGATCGGCTATCTCCTCCCTCTCATCGTAGCCATCATCGCTGTCCTAGTCGGGGGCATGATAGCGGTATCGGCCACTTGCGATCCGCCCGTCGTCTATATACTCGAGGGCGTGCTGGGCGCATGCGTGGTCGCGCTGGGGGTCTTTCTCGCCTTTGAGTGGTGGCACTTCAGGGAACAGAACAGGGGCTACATAGACGAGATCACCGACCTGAACCTGAGGTTCGGCATACTAGCCGACGCCGTCAGCGCTGTCAGCTCGACCCTGGACCTGGAGGAGCTGGTGGCGAATATCCTCGGGGTCATGCTCACCCTGACCAACTCGAGGATCGGGGTGGTCCTGGTGCCGGATGAGGACACCAAGTACCTGACGGTGCTCTCGCACCGGGGTTTCAGGGACAAGGCGGTGCGCGGCCTCAAGATCGAGGTGGGCAAGGGGGCCGTGGGGAAAGCGTTCAAGAGCGGTCAGACGGTGATCCGCAAGAACCTTCCGGAAGATCCCAAGGCCGCAGAGACATACGCCGAGGGTAAAAGCCCCTCTTCGCAGATAATCATGCCCTTGAAGGCCAAGGGGCAGTTGGTGGGTATAGCGGTCACCGCCTCGATCGAGGAGCACGAATATAAACCGGATGAAGTCGTGCTGCTCTCCAGCCTCTGCCACGAGCTGGCCGTGGCCATGATAAACGTGGACCTCTACCAGCAGAGCCAGAAGACCCTGGAATGGCTCGCCGACACCCAGGAATATACCGAGCATTTCATCCAGGAGATGCTGGCGGGCGCCATTGTGATAAACAACGATGGCGACGTCATATACTTCAACGACGAGGCCGCCTCCATCATGGGTATCTCCGCGACGGAGGCCATCGGGGTGAATTATGAGGACATGTCGGAGGAGGTCGACAAGTTCCGCCCTCTCTCCTATCTCAAGCCCATATTTCGGCTGTGCCTGGAGGAGGACCGCGTGTTCCGCCGTCACGAGATCACCATCACCGGACCTGAGAACAACAAGGTGATCCTGAACTTCAACGCCTTTCCCCTCCACCGCTCCAAGGGGGAGAGGATGGGGGCGTCCATGGTGTTCATGGACGTCTCGGCGATAAAGGACATGGAAGCGCGTCTCAGGCAGCAGGACCACCTGTCGATCCTGGGACAGATGGCCGCCAAGATAGCGCACGAGGTCAAGAACCCGCTCTTCGCCATCATCGGGCTGGCCGACGAGCTGGTGGAGGAGGAAACCGATCCCGACCGCAGACACTTGATCGAGATGATCCACCAGGAGGCGACCCTCAGCAACCAGTGGATCTCCGGGATGTTGACCTTCAGCAAGTCGCCTTTCCCCGTGGGCGAGGAAGCGGCGCTCGTGCTGCAGTCGTGCGTTCCCGAGCTCATCGCCGATTTCCAGCGCACCCACGCTCAGGATAACCTGAAGATCGTGCGGGACTTCGATGAGGCCATGCCGCCTGTCATGTTGAGCCGCGATAATATGCGGCATATCCTCTTCAACCTGCTGGAGAACTCCATGCAGGCCATGCCCCGGGGAGGGGTGATAACCGTGCGAGCCCGTTACGCGGGCAACGGGTACGTGGAGATGCGCGTGGAGGATACGGGGGGTGGGATCCAGCCGGAGATACTGTCCTCGGTTTTCGAGCCTTTCTTCACCACCAAGGACGGGGGCACCGGGCTCGGCCTGTCCATTGTGCAGAAAATCCTCCTGGACATCGGCGGCGACATAGATGTACGCTCACAACAGGATTTGGGTACCACCTTCATCCTCAAGCTGCCAACAAGAGGAGTCGGTCATGAACGGAGTTAACGCCAGGCTTCTTATCGTGGACGACAACGAAGGGGTCAGGCACCTCGTCTCTCGCTGGCTGGAGAGAGCCGGCTTCTCGGTGCAGGAGGCAAAGGACGGGGCCGAAGCGATAGACATGGTCAAGAAAGACCCTCCCGACATCATCCTCGCGGACATACGGATGCCCAAGGTCGACGGTATCGAGCTGGCGCGCGTCATTAAGAACGAGTACCCAGCCATCAAGATAATCCTCATGACCGCATACTCCTCCCCGCAGACCATCGCGCAAGCCCGTCGCGAGGGAGTCGACGACTACCTGGAGAAGCCCTTCACCAAGGACCAGGTCGAACGGATAACCATGGAGGCGCTCTCCACCTGACCGGGGATTGGACCGTTGGGCGCGTCCCCCTCCGCCGTTGTTACCCTCAAGCGGGAAGCCGCAGGGCGGACCTCTCGCGGCCGTTGAAGACCACCAGCTCCTCGTACCCTACGCGCCGCAGCAGGGAAAGCGCCTCCTCGAAATCCCGGCCCACTTCACCGGGGCGGTGGGCATCCGAGCCCAGGGTCACGGAGATATCCCGCTCGCGGCAAAGCCGCAGGAAGTCCTCGCCGGGATATATCTCTTTGACCGGTTTGCGCAAGCCGGCCGTGTTTACCTCCACCACCACGCCGCTTTCGGCTATGCGGTCCAGGCAGTCTTCATGCAGGTGGCGCACGTCCGCGTCGGGCCGGAACCCGAACTTCTTCACCAGGTCCGGATGGGCAAGCACGTCGAAGAGGCCGCATTCCGCCGCCTCGCCCAGGAGATCGAAATAGCGTTCCCACAACGCGAGCAGATCGCGGCCCGCGTACCCGTCGAGGTTGCGCGGGTCGTCGAAGCCCCACCCGTCCACGAAGTGCAGGGACCCCATGACGTAATCGAAGGGGTGGGCATCGAGGAGCGCGTGAAGGCGTGACGCCGTCTGCGGGAGATAGTCCACCTCTATGCCGAGCCGGATGTGAGGGCCGCGATAACGGCCGCGCAGCTCTTCCACCTCCCTCACGTAGAGGGGGAATTCCTCCAGGCCCATGCTCAGGGTCTCGTCCCTTGTGTGCAGCAGGGGCATGTGATCCGAGAATCCCAGCTCCACCAGGCCGATCTCGAGGGCCCTGGCCGCGTAGTCCTCCAGGCGGCCCTCGGCATGACCGCAGCGGGCGGTATGCACGTGGTAATCGACCAGGTTCAAGTCCTTCATAGAGTGAAGCATAACAGATTCAGCGGCACTTCTCGGGGAAGAACCGGAGATGATATACTTCTTTGGTACGCTAGGAGGGAAGATTTCTTTTCATTAGAAAGGAGGACGTGGGGAATGGGTAAGGCGAGGAAGCTCAAGAAGGCGGAAAAGATCGTCGCGTGTGCCGATAAGAAATCGAGCAAGCTGGAGAAGAAACTGGCGAAACTCGATAAGAAGAGCGCGAAAGCCCAGAAAAAGGTGGACAAGCTCTCGAAGAAGCTCGGGGGAGCCGGCACAGAGGATTAGCGCTTAGCTGGAAATCGCTCGTTGTCTCGAACCAGGGGGCAGCCTGGACGGCTGTCCCCTGTTTTCCGTATCGGTATCATCCCTGCCCTGCGGGTCAGCCCTCCCCTTCCTTCAGGTTCAGCAGCTCTTCCTTGGCCCTCTGGAACTCGGCATCGCTGAGGGCGCCGGACTTGTGCAGCTCCGAGAGCTTTTCCAGGCGCTCCACCACGCTTTCCCCCACCGCCGGAGCGGCCGGAGCGGCCGGGGCGGCCGGCGCCGGACCCTGACGCAGGACCGCGGCCATCTCCCTCGCCATGTCCTTGCTCTGCTTCGTCTCCAGCGTCTCCTCCAGGGCTTCGCGCTGCTCGAACACCTGCTTCTTGACCTCCAGGGGATGGCCGATGTTCGTAAAGGGCTGCTGCCCGAACTCCGAGGCCGTCTCCATCACCACGTCGCCGTAGTCGAAGATCCTCTCCCAGGCGTTCTGGCTGCTGCGGATATTCGTTATCTGTTCCAGGGGTATGGACATGGTGCTCTTGTTGATGATCCCCTGGGAAAGGATGACGCGGCGGTCGGTGAGGACGAAATGGGCGAATATCCAGGCGAAAATGGGATAGACGAGCCATCCGATTATCACCACGAAGAAGGCGATCCACACCACGGTGGTCCATAGATCCCTGAACCTCTCGTTGTTTTCGAACACCATCAGTACGATAAAGCCGCCAACGGCCAGGATCATGACGGAAAGGGGTATGAGCATGCGTTTTTCCGGCAGGTTCCGCCGCTCGAAAAGCGGCCAGGCACCATACATGACTATGAAGAACAGGGCGAGGATGCCTATGAGGGCGATGTATCCCCAGTTGGTCTCGGGTTCCGGACTCGGTTTGAAGGTGGTCAGCAGGAGCACGAGGGCGACGATGGCCCCCGCCCCGATGATGAAGTTCCTCCATATCTCCCACAGGGAATGCCTCCTGTCGAAGATTATGGTCTCCTGCGGCTCTATCAATTTCTTGTGATACTGCTCGGCCATGTCCCCCTCCTTTAACGACCCGCCGCATCGGCCGGCCTCGCTTCGTCGCCCTGGACGTCCGCCGGCGCGTCCGTCGCCGCAATCCCGATCCCCGCTCTCTCCCCTCGAGCCGGTTCACCCCGATGAAGCACCTGAGGATTCGCTGGCCGGCCTCAGAAGCAGGTGATCGACGTGAACTCGCGGTATCTCTTCTCTATCTCATCCATGGTCAGTTCACGCAGGCGGTTGCAGGAGAAGGACTCGACGTCATACGATGCGATGACGCTGCCGTAGACGATGGACCTGCGTATATCCTCCTCGCTCATCTCCGGGTAGCGGGAGAGGGAGCCCAGGAAACCGCCGCCGAAGCTGTCTCCCGCCCCCGTGGGATCGAAGACCGTCTCCAGGGGATAGGCGGGAAGAGAGAAAAAGACCTCCTTGCCGAGCATGATCACGCCGTGTTCGCCCTTCTTGATGACCACCCTGCTCGGGCCCATGGTCAGGAGTTTCCTGCCCGCTGCCACCAGGTTGGGCTCGCCCGCGAGCTGGCGCGCCTCGGCGTCGTTCAGCAGGAGGTAATCCACGTGGGAGATGGTTTCCAGCAAGGCCTCGCGCTGGTTCTCGATCCAGAAGTTCATGGTATCGCAGATGACCAGCCGGGGGGAGGGTATCTGCTGGAGCACCTTGAGCTGCAGCGCGGGATGGATGTTGGCCAGGAACACGTATTCCGAGTCCCGGTACTCCTCCGGTATCTCCGGGTCGAAATCCTCGAACACGTTTAGCTGGGTATCCGTGGTGTGGGCGTCGTTGAGATCGAACTCGTAGTATCCCTTCCAGCGAAAGGTCTTGCCCGGCACCCTCTTCAGGCCCCCGATATCCACCTTGCGCGATACGAGGAAGTCTACGTGCTCGGGCGGGAAATCCTCCCCCACCACCGCCACCAGCCTCACGTCGTTGAAGAACGACGCCGCCACGCTGAAGTATGTTGCCGAGCCTCCCAGGATTTCCTCCACCTCGCCGAAGGGAGTGCGGATCGAATCCAGGGCCACGGACCCTACGACCAGTATGCTCATAGTCACCTCCGTCTTTATTGCAATTCTAGCAGGAAAAAAGCCTGCGGCGACAGCTCCGCCGCGAGGCGGCGGGCTCCGTCCAGGATAATCCACGTCAATGCCTTGCCGCGCCAGGGGTGCTAGTGTTGATGTATGAGAGAATTGAATGTATATTTTTAGACTGCGAGCCCTTTCAGGTGGTTGCTCGGCTGCTTCACGCGGGCAACCGGGCATGGCGGAATATGCTTATCCAGAGGTGAACGGAAATGCCGAGATACGATTACAAGTGTGAGGGCTGCGAAAACGTCTTCGAGACGACGCACGGCGTCGACGACACCGTCACGGACTGCCCCAGGTGCGGGGGGAGGGTAAGGCGCCTCTTCCACCCCGTGGGCATCATATTCAAGGGTTCCGGCTTTTACAAGACCGACTACGGCTCGGCCTCCGGCAACGGGGGCGATAGATCGAGCCCGGAGAATATCGGGAAAGAGATCGAGAAGGTCAAGGAAAAGGGTCCCGGGGAGAAGGCGGCGGAGAAGAAATCCGCGGGGGACTGAATCCGGCCGCGACATCGCTATCAGGGGGTCTAATGCAGCTTCCTCAGGTCAAGATCGGCATATTCGGGGGTTCGGGTTTCTATTCCCTGCTCGAGAGCGCCAGCAGTTACGCCGTGCACACGCCCTACGGTGTCCCCAGCGATCGCTTCACGGTGGGCGAGCTCAACGGCGTGCCCGTGGTCTTCCTGCCCCGCCACGGGCGGCATCACCAGTATCCCCCCCACCGCATCAACTACCGTGCCAACATCTGGGGCATGCGCGAGTTCGGGGTCGAGCGCCTTGTCTCGCCCGGGGCCTGCGGTTCGCTGCAGAGGGAGATACCTCCCGGTTCCTTCGTCCTCTGCGACCAGTTCGTGGACCGCACCTCGAGGCAGGACTGCACCTTCTACGACGGGCCGGCGGCCGTGCACATCAGCTGCTCCGAGCCCTACTGCCCCGCCCTGAGAGAGGTGTGCGCGCAGACGGCGGCACGGCTGGGCATAGACTGCCTCAACGGCGGCACGGCAGTGATCATACACGGGCCCCGTTTCAGCACCCGCGCCGAGAGTAAATGGTATCATTCCCAGGGCTGGGACGTGATCAACATGACCCAGTACCCCGAGGTGGTCCTGGCCCGGGAACTCGCCATGTGCTACCTGAACATCTCCCTCGTCACCGATTGGGACGTTTGGATCGCCGACGAGGAGGGGGTGAAATCGGTCACCGCTGACGAGGTCGGCCGCGTGTTCAAGGAGAACAACGAGAAGATGCTGACGCTGCTCAAAGAGATGGTGCCGTCCCTGGCCGGAGATCTATCATGCGACTGCTCTTCCGTGCTCGAGGAGGCGACGATCAGCCCCATCGAGATCGTGGAACACTTCTAGGACCGAGACACCTGCCGTGATCCCGAGAAAAGGCTTCCGGATAGCTGGATTCCGGGGGATCTCCGTTTATCTGCACTGGAGCTGGTTCATCGTCTTCTTCCTCCTCCTCTGGGTGGTCCTGCAGTTCTTTCAGATCAACACCTCCTCCGGGCCGGCGACCTATATCCCCATGGCGGTGGTCACCACCTTCCTGTTCTTTATCTCCGTGCTGGTGCACGAGCTCTCGCATTCGGTGGTCGCCAACCGCAACGGCATACCCATCAGCCGCATCACCCTCTTCGTCTTCGGTGGAGTCGCCCAGATGGACCGCGACGTCACCTCACCCGGCGTGGAGTTCAAGATGGCGGCGGCGGGCCCGCTGTGCTCCTATGCTCTCTGCCTCGTGTTCGGGGGGGCCATGTACCTGTCCCACCTGCTGGGCGCCGGCACTGTCACCTACGGCTTCATGCTCCTCGCGCTGGTCAACTTCAGCCTGGGGACGTTCAACCTCATCCCGGGCTTCCCGCTGGACGGGGGGAGGATTCTCCGGTCTATCCTCTGGCACCACTGGGGCGACCTCGAGAGGAGCACCCGCGCCGCCAGCCGCATGGGCCAGGGGGTGGGGGGGCTGCTGGTCTTCAGCGGGGTGGTCATGCTCATCATCGACCTCTTCCAGCCCGAGTACGATTTCCTCTTCGCCAGCGTCTGGTTCATGCTCGTGGGGACATTCCTCATCCAGGCGGCTTACAGCAGCTACCGCCAGGTGAGGATCCGCGTCTCCCTGGCGGACACCAGGGTGCGGGAAGCGACGCGGCCGGGAGTCCCGGCCCTGGACTCCTCCACCACGCTGGAGGAGGCATACAGGCTGCACCTGGTGAGGGCTCCGGGCAGCACGATCCCGGTGCTCAGGCAGGGAAGGCTGGCGGCGACGGTGACCCTGGCGGACCTGAGGTCCGTGGACCCCTCGCTGTGGCCTGATACCCCCGTATCCCAGGTAGCAAAGCCCGTGAGCCGGGATGAGGCGGCCGCTCCGGACATGCCCCTCTTCGACGCCATGGTGCTCATGGAGCGTTCGGGAAGGGAATTCCTGTGGGTGGTGGATGACGGCCGCCTCATGGGAGTACTCCTGCGCGGCGACGCGCAGCGCTTCACTGAACAGCGGAAGAAATGAATTGGGCCCGTGCTTGGGATATAATATTGCGTGGCCTGTCGGGTCAGGGAGGGAAATCGACCGGTATCCGGATGAGAGGAAGGAGCTTCCGCGATGAAAACACGTATCACCGAGACCCTGGGTATAGAGCACCCCATCCTGCTGTCCGGCATGAGTTGGATCAGCACTTCCAAGATGGTGGCCGCGGTGTCGGAGGCGGGCGGGCTGGGCCTTCTGGCCACGGGCGTGCTCGACGCCGATGAGACCAGGGCCGCGGTAAAGGAGGTGCGCTCGCTGACGGAAAAGCCGTTCGGCGCCAACGTCTCTCTCCTCTTCCCCGGCGCGGCTCAGAACGCTGTGGTCCTGCTGGAGGAGAAGGTCCCGGTGATCAACTTCTCGCTGGGAAAGGGAGACTGGATAGTGCAGATGGCCCACGAGTACGGAGGCAAGGTGCTGGCCACGGTAACCAATCTCCGCCACGCCAAAAGGGCCCAGGATTACGGCTGCGACGGCGTGATCGCCACCGGAAACGAGGCGGCGGCGCACGGCGAGGAGGTCACCACGTTCTGCCTGGTACCGAGTCTCGCCTCCGGACTGGACATCCCCGTCGTGGCAGCCGGCGGGGTGGGCGACGGCAGGGGATTGGCGGCGGCCCTGGCCCTCGGCGCCGACGGCGTGGCCATGGGCACGCGCCTCATGACCACGGTAGAGAGCCCGCTGCACCAGAACTACAAGCAGCTTTCCCTGGAGAAGGACGTTTACGACACGATCTTCTCCAGGAACTTCGACGGGCTGTGGTGCAGGGTCCTGGATACGCCGGCGGCGCGCAACGCCACCAAGCATGGCCTTACCCCCATCGATTATCTCAGGGCCATCCCCAACTCTCGCTCCATCGCCCAGATGCTCAAACTCCCCTATTACAAGCTCTTCGTGGGCGTGCTGGCCTCGGGGTGGGAGAACGCCCGCCAGCTGGCCTTCATGGCCAACGCTTTCAAGCTGATCCGCATCGCGACCGAGAAGGGCGACATCGAGCGCGGCGTGCTTCCAGTAGGCCAGGTCACGGGCCTGCTGCATGACATCCCCACCGTGAAGGAGGTCATCGAGAGGACGGTCAAGGAGGCGGAAGGGGTGATGAAGTCTCTCGCGGAGAAGGCGGGGGCCTGAAGCGGTAAACACATATCGGCGCAAACGGCCTCACCTCGGGTGGGGCCGTTTTTTTCGCGCCTCTTGTATATAAGTTAGTTATGTTATATAATTCTTCCATGCGTGATGACGATCTTGCAGCCGCGGTCCTGGCGGCATCGGCTCCGGAATCCGGAGGTATGCCGCCGCTGATCAGCCTGTCCGCGGTCCGCCGCCTGGCCGTCGAATGGGGAGTGCCACCCTTGCAGGTCGAGCGGACGGCCCTGGAGAACGGCGTCGTCCCCGTGCGGTACCAGCTCAACCTGGGCACCATAGGGATCGCGGGCCAGCTCGAGCTGCTTCTCTCGACCGTCGGGGTATGCGGGCTCGGCGGGCTGGGAGGCGGCGTGGTGGAGTCGCTGGCCCGTTTCGGGGTGGGGCGTCTCATCCTGGTCGACGGCGACGTGTTCGAGGAGAACAACCTCAACCGGCAATTGTTCTGCACCGAAACCAGCCCGGGCCGCCCCAAGGTCGACGAGGCGTCGGAGAGGGTGGCCGCCGTGAACTCCTCCATCGAGGTGGCCTCCCATCACCGCTTTATCGGCCCCGACGACGTAACCGAGGTATTCCGCGGCGCCGACGTGGTCATCGACGCCCTGGACAGCGTGCCCGCTCGCCTGGCCCTGGAGGACGGCTGCGCGCGTCTCGGGATACCTCTCGTGCACGGCGCCATCGCCGGAAACTCGGGGCAGGTGATGACGATCTTCCCGGGCGATCCCGGACTGAAGGCGATCTATTCCGGCGGCGAGGAGCATGGGGTGGAGGCCTTGGAGGGCAACCCGCCCACCACGCCGGCACTTGTCGCCTCCATTCAGGCCCAGGAGGCGGTGAAGGTCATCTGCGGCGGAGAAGTCCTGCGCCACGGCTTCCTCCTCCTGGACACCGCCGCCAACCTCTATCAGTTCGTCCCCTTGAGGTAAGGCCAGGCGCGCGGAAAGACACGGGCAAATCCCGGCGGGCGCCATCCCCGGCGCTGCCGACGCCCACGACCCGAGGGTCCATCGCGGGCGCGGCTCTTACTCCCGGCGGAAAGGATGAGACATGTTCAGGTTTTCTTCCCGGTCCCCGCGGTTCTATACGGTCGTCTCCATCGCGGCGGCCGTGCTCGCCGCCGCATGTCTCCTCGTCTACCTGCAGGGCTTGCGCTCTCGTATGGCCGAGAGCGGGCGGCTGGTGCAACTAGTGGTGGCTGCGAGGGACATGGGCGCGGGAGAGGTGCTCGACGCCTCTTCCCTGGACGTCGTGGACTTCCCCGACGTATACCTGCTTCCCGGCACCTTCACCGATATCCTCGACGCTACCGGCGCCACGCTGCGTTCCGGAGTCCGCGCGGGCGAGCCCTTGCTGGAGAGCGCCCTGCTTCCGGCGGAAGGTGGCGGTCTGGCCCAGGAGTCCCTGGACAGGGGCTTCCGCGCCTATCCGCTGCCTTCCTCCTCCGTCTCCTTCCCGGCCGCGGAACTGCACGCGGGCAGCCGCGTCGATATCATTGCCGTCCCGGGAGACGGAGCCGTTCCGCTGCTGGAGAACATAGAGGTCCTCTGCGTACACGGCATCCCCTCCTCCGGCGGGGACCCCTCCGCCACGGCTCCCGCATGCGAAAGCGCATGTATCCTTCTGCAGGTTACCAGCGAAGAGGCATGCAGGCTGGCCTCGGCCCAGGAGAGCGGAAAGGTCGAGGTGCTGCTCCGCTCCGCCGGGACGTAGCGCAGATTCAACCTCGCGCGTGAGTGCGCCGATAAATCAAACGCATGATTGCATGATCTATGACGGGAGTGAGCGCCATGGGCGAACGGGGGCACGTGCTCCTGGCCGACGACAACAGGCTGGTCGTAAAAGTCACCAGCTCCATCCTCGAAAAGGCCGGCTACAAGGTGGACGTGGCCTGGGACGGGATAGAGGCCGCCATCAAGGCCTTCTCTCTACTCCCTGACCTCATGATCCTGGACGTCGAGATGCCCAAGATAAAAGGCTACCAGGTCTGCCGCCTTCTCAAGGAGGACCAGCTCACATCCTGGATGCCGGTGATCATGCTCACCGGCAGGGAACACCAGAGCGACATGTTCTGGGGGCTGAAGACAGGGGCTGACGCCTACATCACCAAGGGCTTCAAGCCGGAACACCTGCTGGACAAAGTGAACGAGCTCCTCTCAAGGGCGGGTGAATACGAGGAAGCCCGGGAGATGTCCCGCAAGAGAAAGAAGAACGTCACCGAGGACTACGTCATAGACAAGATCACCGACCTCCTTGACCGCAAACTGTACGAAACCACCATCCTCAACGACATAGCCTCCCTCTCGGGCTCGCTGCAGGACTTCTCCGAGACCGTCAACTCGGTCTTCGAGATCCTCGAAAACCTTTTCAGCTACAGCGCCGGCAGCCTCCTCTTCCTGGCTGAGCAGGAGCTGTACATCTATGTCAACCGGCCCTTGACCACCGACGCGCTGGAGGACATGGCGCAGGAAACGGTAAAAGCGGCGACCGGCTATGCCTGGAAGGCCAATGATCCCTCGCTCATCGAGAAGGTGGTCATAGGGGAGGAGAAGATCACCGAGGCTCCCGGGGAAAAGCAGCCCGCGCCCGCATACGCCCACATACCCCTCACCGCCCACAAGACGGTTATCGGGGTGCTGGTGGTAGCGGGACCCTCGACCCCGGCCTTTCGCCGGGACGCCCCCACCATCCTCAACATGGTCAGCAACGAGCTCACCATGATCCTGGATAACGCGCGGCTCTACGAGGGCGCGAAGCGCATGGCCATCACCGACGGCCTGACCAAGATATACAACCACCGTTTCTTCCAGGAGCTTTTCGAGAAAGAGTTCAAGCGCGCCAGCCGCTACGGCACCTCCTTCTCCCTGATCATGCTGGACATCGATTACTTCAAGCGCCTGAACGACACCTACGGCCACCTCTTCGGGGACGAGATATTGAAGGAGATGGCCAACCTGGTGAAGGGCTGCCTGAGGACCATGGACATCCTGGCCCGTTACGGCGGCGAGGAGTTCGCCATCCTCCTCCCGGAGACCGACCTGGAGGATGCCGTGTTCACCGCCGACCGCATCCGCATGGCGGTGGAGAACCACGATTTCCCCCACTCCCGGGGCAAGCCGGTCAAGGTAACGGTCAGCCAGGGAGTGACGTCCTTCCCGTCACCCGGCATCCAGAAGCGTTCCGACATCGTGGCCAAGGCGGACGCGGCCCTCTACGAAGCCAAGGAAGCCGGCCGTAACCGCGTGCGGCAGAGGGTTTAGCCCGCCGCACGGGGGGCGCGGGTCATTCGTTACGCAACAACCTCCACAGGTTCAAGGCGCTGTCCACGGCCATCTCCGTGCCAACGCCCCGACCGCCCGCGTCGGCTCCCACCAGGTACAATCCCCGCACGGGGGTGGCGCTGGAGGGGCGCTTGTTGCCCACCTGGTGGCGGTTTTGCGCCACCCCTATGACCTCACCCGTCAACCTGCCGGAGATCTCCGCGATATAGCGGGTATCGGTGCGTATCTTCCAGATCACGTGGTCTTCGATGCCCGGATACAGGTCCTGCATGGTGTTCTCTATGCGGTCGAGCATCTCGTTGCAGACCGCCTTGGCCTGCTCGGGCTCCTCCAGGCCCGGAGGCGCCAGAGAGCCTGCCAGCACCAGCTGGCACCCGGGAGGCGCCAGGGAGGGGTCCGCGATGGAGGGCACGGGCACGAAGATGGCGGCCTGCCTTTCCACCAGCTCCGGATCGCGGAAATCGGGGAAATAGCACGCCAGGGGGGCTTTGACGATCTCGGCATCCAGGGCGTACTTCACGCTGACCGCCCCGAAGGAGAGGCGCAGGCTGTCCACCATGGAGAGGTAATCGTCGGGGAAATTGTGCCGCCCGGCAAGGGCGACGGTCTCCTTGACGCCGTTGTTGCTGATGACGATGTCGGCGGGGATGAAGCCGTCCGCATCGACTCCCCTCACCTCACCGCCCTCGACCACGATCCGCTCCACCGGGGTGGAGTAACGCAGCTCTCCCCCCAGGGACTGCATCGCATCCAGGTAGGCCATGGGAACGGCCCGCATGCCCCCGACGGGATAGCACAGGTTCTTCTGCTTGCTCTGGGTGGAAAAACAAAGTATGAACTCACCCGTGGAGGCGGCCCGGCGGGAGATGCACATATACATGCCGGTAAAGCCGTCCAGCAACCGGTTGATCTGCTCGTCGTCGACGAAACGCGCGATGTAGTCGGAGAAGGACACCTCGTCCAGCGCCTCCAGCTCTTCCGGCGTGCGCTCGCGCGCCAGGTCCTTGAACAGAGTCTTTGCCCCCTCACGGTTCTCGGGCGACACACCGATCTCCTCGAAAAGGTTCTGCAGGGACTCATCTTCATCCATATTCTGGGATATTACCGCGGTATGCCCGCCCGTGGTGAACTCCATCGCGGTGTCCAGGGTGACGAACTCGATCTCCGTCCCCACGATGCTCGCGACCTCACCCATGGGCCCCTTGTTCCCCCTGGCCAGCCAGTGGACGCCGGTGTCGTAAATGAATCCGTCCCTCTCGAAGCTCGCCGCCTTCCCCCCCGGGTAGCTGTTCCTCTCCAGGACGGTCACATCCGCGCCTTCCCTGGCCAGGAGGGCCGCCACACTCGAGCCCCCCATTCCCGTACCGATTACCACTACCTTTTTGCCCTTCAGTGTTTCCGCCACCTTCACACCTCCTGACGACCAGTCCAGCCGTAAACTCTTCCCGTGCGCAAGGATAAGTTAACCTTTCAACTCTGCCGTATACAAGTCTGAGTCGCTTGACGGGATCAAAAAAAGTAGAAACCCAAGATACCTTTGGGGCCGCCGAACCATAGGCTCGACGTTTTCTACTCGGCATCCTGGGTTCCTACCTACGTTCCGGACGCGCAAGCCTGAAAAGCGCTTCAGTTCAGGATTTCCCCCGAGTTCAGCCGGAACGGTTCAATAATATCATTCTCTTTTCGAGTGTCAATAGGGTGGGGGGTAATTTCTCCGAAAATCCTCTCCATATCCCAGATCTTTCCATATTAGCGCGCCTGGAGCGGCGGCGTGACCGCTGGCGTCGGGGGGCGTAGCCACCGGGGTGGGTGGGCGCGTTTCTCCTTCTGTTATTATGTATAGATGGAGCGGCGGGAATCATAGGAGGTACGGATGGTCGACTGGAACGTCAAGGGGTGCCTGATCCCGTTGGTGACACCCTTCGATGACCGGGGTGGGCTCGACGAGCCGGCCTTGAGGAACCTCGTGAACTACCTCATCGAGGAACAGGCGGCGGACGCGATAGTCCCCTGCGGCACCACGGGTGAATCGCCCACCCTCAGCCACGGGGAACACATGACGGTCATCGAGGTGGTGCAGGAGGAGACCGCGGGCCGCGTGCCGGTGATCGCCGGCACGGGGAGCAACAGCACCGCAGAAGCGATAAAGATGACCGTGGCGGCCGAGAAGCTGGGCGTGGACGGGAGCCTGCAGGTATGCCCCTACTACAACCGGCCGAGCCAGCAGGGCATCTACGAACATTACCGGGCCATCGCGGAGAGCACCTCGCTGCCGCTCATCCTCTACAACATCCCGTTCCGGACCGGAAGGAACATAGAGGTGGAGACCATGCTGCGCCTCTCCGAGATCGAGAGCATCGTGGGCGTCAAGGAGGCCTCGGGGGACATCCTCCAGGCATGCTCGATCATCGAGGAGATGCGTAAGGCGGGGAGGGACTTCTTCGTCTATTCCGGCGAGGACCCCGTGACCTTCCTGATGCTCTGCCTGGGGGGACAGGGGTGCATAGCCGCCGTCGGCCACGTGCTGGGGGCGGAGTTCAGCCGCATGTGCCGGCTGGTGTGGGAGGGCAGGATCGAGGAGGCGCGCGAGCTGCACTTCCGCGTGCTCCCCCTGGTGCGCGCCCTCTTCTGCGAGCCCAACCCTACCGCGATCAAGCAGGCCCTCGACTGGATGGGCGTGGCGGTGGGAGGCACGCGCCTTCCCCTGTCAGCCATGACCGAGGGAGGAAAGGAAATCCTGCGCGCGGCCATGCTGGATCTGGGGAAGGTATCACCGCAAGACTGCCGTTGAGATGCCCGCGCACCGCGCACGCAAGCAACGTGAACATAAGGGCGCGTCGTGTACGTTGAGCGCGGGACGAGAGCAGCCCGGAGATCCCGGGTGCGTTTGAAGGGAGGCGGGAAAGATGTGCCGGGAGGGTATAGACCTGGTCACCTTGAAGGTGGCCCTCAAGCACAGCACGGACCGATTGGAGCAGGAGGTTGACCACCTGCGCCAGTGGTCCGCCCTGGCGTCCAACGTCAACCTCGGGGACGTGTCCGCGCGGCTGCGCGAAGCCCTGGACATGGTAGCGGGGGGCGAGGAGCTCGTCACGGCGTGCGTGCGGGCCCTGGCCGAACTCCAGGTCCAGGGACCTTCATCCACGGGGAGCGGCGTTACCATCACTCCCGTTTAGGGGTCCCCGCGCAGGATGAGAACTCGTCAGCCGCCCGCGACCGGCGGAAAAAGCGATACCTCGTCCCCGGGCGCGAGCTTCGTCCTCTTCCCCTTCAGGTAGTTGATGTTCTGCCCGTTCACCAGCACGATGCAGTTCCTTGTATATCTCTTGATGTCCCCACCGTATTTCTTCTCCACTTCCCTGATCACCGCCCCCACGGTGGGAGCGGAGCTCTCGTATTCCCGCTCCCCCGTGACCTTTCGCAACATAGTGAAGAACTTCACGGTGGCCATCGTCGTTCCCTCCAGGTTCTCCGGTTACGCTGGCCTGGCGCGCGCGCCCCTTTGATGCTCTCCCGTCTAAGCGTACAGGGCCTCCGCCACGTCCTTGAGCCCGACCTCCTCCAGCCGTCTGCGGCTGGGGCGCCCCTGTTCGTCGATGTCCCGGAGTTGGTAGAATTCCCGCATCATCTCGTCGAAGGCGACGGTCTTCTTCCTCTTCTCCTCCGCATCACCCGCCTCCAGCTTCTTGCGCTTGCCGGAGAAACCGGGCAGCTTGTTCAGGGGAGAGAGGATCTTGTCCATGTTCGGGTAGAGGATTCTCTTCAGGATGTTTGACGTGGTGTTCTTGAAGCCCTCGCTCCTCAGCTTCTGCAGCGGCACCAGGGACATGAACTGCGGGTACAGCGCCGTGTGCAGGCTGGAGGTGATGCCTTCCGGATGGGGCTCGAGTATGCGCGCGGGCAGCCGGTCATCCTCGCGCGTGGCCCCCATGAGGTTGCCCAGGGCGCGCTTGATGTACCAGATGCGGTCGCCGACCCTGGCGAGCTCGTCCACGCTGTAGCCGAAACCGGTCAGGGCGTTCAGCATCATGGCCATCTCGGAGACATGCCCCCCCGCGCAGTTCCAGGCGTATTCGCAGATGACCGCCGAATTGGCGATGACGCCCTTCTTCTGCGCGGCCACGGTCTGCGCCGCCTTCCCCTTGGCCTTGTAGGGCCAGGTCCTGCCGGCGCCGAACTCCTTGAGATCGAGCAGGCCGAGTTCCACGTACAGGTTGGCGTCGGCGCAATGGCAGGCGCCGCGGATGGAGGTTGCATAGGTGAGGGCCATGGCCCACAGGGCGCGGGGGTCGTGCATGGGGCACTCCAGCCCCTTGACGTGGATGGCCATCTCCTTGCCGCCGTATTTCTCCGACATCGCCCGCACGCCCTCCGCCAGGTCGTCGCCGATCCCCTCGCGGCGGGCGGTCTTCTCGATGAGTTCGAGGAGGACCTGGGGTTGGTTCCATCCCAGCTTCAACCCGCCCGTGTCCTTCTCGCTGATGAGGCCGGCCTCGAAGGCCTCGGTGGCATAGGCCAGGGTCGAGCCGCAGGAGATGACGTCCATGCCCATGCGGTTGCACAGTTCGTTGGCCTTCTGGTTGGCCTCGCGGTTGTCCATGAAATGCAGGGTGCCCAGGGCCGCCGCGGCTTCGTACTCCGCTCCCGGCCCTTCCTCCAGTGCGTAGGGGCCGGACTTCACCTCTACGATGCGCTTGCAGGAGACGGGGCAGGCGAAACAGGAGTGGTTCTTGGTGAGGACGCTCTCGGCCACCGCGGTTCCCCCCAGCTCCCCGGGCCCCTTGTCCCAGTAAGCGACGCGCCAGTTCTTGGTGGGAACGTCGCCGATGGCCATGCCGTATTCCATGTGCACGTTGGATCCGAAGTCCCGCAACCCGTCGGCGATCAGGCTCCATTTCAGGAGTTCCGTCATTTTCTCCCGGGCCGCCTTGAAGCCGGCCTCGTCGGCCACGGGCGGCTTCTTGTTGCCCCGGGCGACCACCGCCTTGAGTTTCTTGGAGCCCATCACCGCCCCCATGCCGCAGCGGCCGGCGGTGGAGCCGCGGTCGTTCAAAACGCAGGCGAACTTGACCAGGTTCTCGCCGGCGGGGCCGATGGAGATGACCTGGGCGCGCTTGTCGCCGACCTCCTTCTTGAGCAGATCCTCGGTCTCGTAGTTGTCCTTGCCCCATAGGTGCGAGGCGTCCCTTATCTCCACCTTTTCATCCGTTACGTACAGGTACACCGGCTTCTCCGAAGCCCCGACCACGATGATGCCGTCGTAGCCCGTACGCTTCAGTTGAGGGGAGAAATGGCCTCCCATGGACGCCTCCCCCCAGATGCCGGTAAGCGGCGATCGCGCGCATATCTCCAGGCGCGACACGCCGGGCAGCGAGGTCCCCGAGAGGGGGCCGTTCATGATCATCAGGGGATTCTCGGGTGAAAGCGGTTCCGCCTTCCATCCCTCGTTGTCGAAAAACCACTTGGCAGCCAGGCCGCTGCCGCCCAGGAAGTCGCGGTAGATCTTCTCCTCGAGTTCCAGCTCCTCCGTGGTACCCGCGGTGAGATCGACCTTGAGTACCTTGCCCCAGTTTCCTCTCATCATGGCCAATGCTCCTCCCTGATCCCCGGTCAGTCCAAGATGCGGTTGAACCGATCCAGCTTCCTCCCACGATATTTCCACAAAGAATGAGCCAATGCGTGCGGCGTCCGTCACCTCGCATGCTACCGCCGCAGGGAACGGTTACGGCAAGTGTCATTATACCAGAGCTTTTCGAGCGTTTCGTCTGTTTTCACCCGAGGGGAGCCCGCGCGCGCAAGGGGATCATGCCTAACTGGCAACTGACCGGCCTTCCTGAATAGGGAATCCCGCGCGCGCAAGGGGATCATGAAAAATCTTTGCATAAAAAGTTACTTTGTGGTAGCATTTCCTCTTAACAGGTCTCCGCACAGAGGGTCAGGGTGTGGGACTTCATCTGGGGGTCGGGATATTCCCTCCCTTGCAGAAACCGCAGATGGGTTCCGAGAAGACACCCGCCCCAGCGTGACCTCATCCGTGCTCCGGTCCCAAGCCGGAGCACCTCCCTCCCTGCTGACCCCGGTTTGCCGGAAACCGGGGTCCTATTCTTTACGGGCTTACCTCACCGAATCTTTACGGGCTAACCTCACCGAAAAGGCGCGGCTTATCAGCTTGTGCACCGTCTTCCCGGTCTTTTCCCTCTGTGCCCCCATATCTCCGGACGAAAGCAGCACGGCTATGCTCTGGCCCATCCCGACCAGGGCATAGGAGATGGTCTTGAGGTCTTCGTAGGGGTACAGCTCGCCCGCCTTCACTCCTTCCCTCAAGTCCTCCTCGATGCGCTCGGTCAGTCTCTCGTAGACCTCCCTCAGCTGGACCATGAGGCGCGGGTTTCCTACCGTCTCCCCCAGCAGCATGTAGAGGAGTTCGCTGCGCTCGAGGTAGAGGTTCATCATCTCCTGCCCCTTTACCTCTATGCGGGTGACGAAGTCCTTCCCCTCTTTCTTCTCCATTTTCAGGTCGATCTTCTCGAGCGTGTTGTCTATGAGCCGCTTGATCACCTCCACCAGGATCTCCTCTTTGCTGCCGAAGTATACGTAGAAGGTCCCCTTGGCGATCCCTGTGGCCTGCACGATCTCGTCGATGGTAGTGCCGTGATATCCCTTGGCGGCGAAGAGCTCCGTGGCGTTGGCGATAATGCGCTCCCTGCGGTCAACGACCTGCTTCTCCTCCTCCGGTTCCTCGCCGGCCATTCCCGACTTCGTGCTGACGATGACCCCGAAAAGGCCCGAGATGTCGCGCAGCGACATGCCGTAGCGCGAGCGCAGGTGCTCTATCATGCGCAACCTCTCCAGGTGGTGGTTCCCGAAGCTGTCTCCCTCGTCCGGCTGGGACAGGATGCCCTCCCTGAGGTAACGGCCGATCTGCGTGCGGGTCACCGCCGATCCCGTCTCCGCCTCGTAGGCCTGCAAAAGGCCGTTTATGTCCCAACCTTTCCTGTTCTCAGCCATTTGCCATCAATCCTCTGCAATAGCGAAATACCTGGTTCCGGTAGTGTATCAATACTTATCGGAAAACGACTGGCTAGTCAGTCACATGATAATATCGCCTAAGGATCACTGTCAACGCCGTGGCACGCGAGGCAAAGCATGCGCGGCCGGATCCCCGCCGGCACGACCGATACGCGCGCCTGCCGCCGGCCTTGCGGTTTATGCCCGAAAGAACCCGAGGATGGGCGCCGTCGCCTATATCACCAAGCCCTTCGATCCGGGAGAGCTTCGCGGCGCCGTCCGGCGTATCGTCGAATCCATGCCCGGCTCCCGGACATGCCCCGAGTGAGACCGAGCGGACGGAGTGCCCGTTACGCCTCAGGCGGCAGGAGTGAGGAACTTCTGGAACAGGACCATCTGCTGCGCGTTCTTGACCGCCCCGCGCACCTTGAACCTCCCGCTCTTCACCGCGTTCAGCACCTTCTTGCCGTCCTCGCCCTTTAGCCATTCCAGCATCTGCTTGCCCTTCCCCGCCCCGGACAGGCTGAGAAGCAGCGCCAGCTCGGTGCCGACGTAGATATCCGCTCCCTCGATGACCCCGTTGGCTACCTCCACGTCGCTGGCCCTGAAGATCAGGGTGGCGGCCATCTCGGGGTGATCGAGGTCCTGGATGGCCACGGAGACGTTCATCTTGTCGGCCAGGTTCTTCTTGGCCGGGTCCTGGATGAAGCCCTTGACCATCTCCCCCATCATGAAGGCCAGGGGCCCCGGCTCCGCGTCCCGCATGGTGACCGTCCCGCTGCCCGGCGGCAGCGGCTTCGCCCGTTGCCTCGACGCCTGGGCGGCCGCGACACCACCCGCGATGAGGGCGACGAACAACAGCTTCTTCCGGCGCTTGCGCGACTTTTCCTTCTTCAGCTCTTTCTTGAGCAGCCTGGCCTCCCGTTCCGCCATCTTCTTTATCTCTCTCCTGCCCACTTTTCCTCCTCTGGTCCCCGGGTCACCCGCAGACGATTCACCGGTATCGGAGATCATCCACAGGTGGGTCCCATTCTCCTGCCGCTATGCCTCTCGAGTACCTCATATTTTACCCCATATCCAAGGGGATGAATCTCAATCCGTGCGCGAGATGAGAAGAGCCCGGGGGACTTCCCCGGGCTTCATCATGTGGCGGAAGGGGAGGGATTTGAACCCTCGGTGCGGTCTCCCGCACAATCGCTTAGCAGGCGATCACCTTAGGCCAGCTCGGTCACCCTTCCGGAAAAACCTCTCTGCCCTTCGTGAGCACAATCCCAATTATAAGGCCCGCCGCGAGGCCTTGCCATATCCTCGAGGAGTCCTCCTCCGGTCCGCGATACCTCATCGAGGTGTTGCACGCCCTCGACGGACACGGGCTGGTCCCCGCAAGCGTGGCGGTGCGCGCGCTCGTGCTCGGCGGCCCCACCGCGTCATTCGTCTATCAGTCACTGGCGTGGACGGTGGGCATCCTGGCTGTGTGCGCGCCACTTGCCGTATGGCGCTACCGCCGCCTGGCATGAGACTCTTCACGGCGGATTGACGGCAGCACGTCGATCCAGGGCCAGCAGGACGCTACCAGGCGCCGCCTTTATCGGGCGTCTCGAAAAGCCAGGTGGAGAGGTAACGCTCGCCCGACGACGGGATTATCACCACCAGCAGCTTGCCCTCGTTCTCCTCACGCCCCGCGACCAGCAGGGCCGCCCACACCGCGGCGCCCGAGGATATCCCGGCGAGGATACCCTCCTCCCTGGCCAGCCTCCTCGCGGTATAGCCCGCGTCCTCGTCCGAGACGGCGATGACCTCGTCGATGAGGTCGGTCCTCAGGACCTCCGGGATGAAGCCCGCCCCGATCCCCTGGATCCTGTGCGGACCCGGTTTTCCTCCCGATAGCACGGGAGAGCCCGCCGGCTCCACGGCCACCACGTGCAGTCCCCGTTTCTTCTCCTTGATGGCCTCCGCCACGCCGGTGATGGTCCCCCCGGTGCCCACGGCGCTCACCAGGATATCGACCTTTCCCTCCGTATCCTCCCAGATCTCTCTCGCCGTCGTTTTTCTGTGAGCTTCGGGGTTGGCGGGGTTCTTGAACTGCTGCGGCATGAAGCCGCCCGGTGTCTGCGCGAGGATCTCCTCGGCCCTGGCGATGGCGCCCGGCATCCCCTCCGCCCCCGGGGTGAGCACCAGCTCCGCCCCGAGGGCGGCGAGCAGCTTCCTGCGCTCCGCGCTCATGGTGTCGGGCATGGTGAGGATGAGGCGGTAACCCTTCGCCGCGCAAACGAAGGCCAGGGCGATGCCGGTGTTCCCGCTGGTGGGCTCGATGACCACGCTGCCTTCCCCGATAAGCCCCCCGCGCTCCGCGTCCTCGATCATGCTCACGCCGACGCGGTCCTTGACGCTGGAGAGGGGGTTGAAGAATTCGAGCTTGGCGTATATCTCCGCCTTGCAGCCTTCGCTTACGCGATTGAGCCGCACCAGGGGCGTTTTCCCGACCGTTTTGGTGATGTCCTCGAACAACCTCACTTCGTTCACCCCTCCGAAGACCATTTGACACCAGGGCCCGCTCCAGCCCCGACATCGGACGGTGTCTCCTTCCCGATTGAATCCGATTGCCGCGGCGATCCATCTACGATTATAGAGCATGCTCGAGGCGGGGACGTGCGGGCGGGGTGCCTGGCCATCACCATATGGTCTTCGTTGCAGGGAGGCGGTGCGCAAGACCAGAGGCTGCGCCCCCGTCGCAGGCTGATGCGCCGTGTATGGGAAAGAAACCGTCAGACCGCCGCCACGACGCCCCGCGGCTTGACCTCCACTTCCAGGTTTCCTTCACCGGACAGCTCCCAGTCCACGCTGGAGTCCACGCCGCAGGTCGCCTCGAAGAGGCCCTGCACCTTGCCCACCGTGAGCAGGCTGCCGGCCGAGTTATCGATACGCAGGTGCATACCGCGCGGGCTCATGTCCATCTCCCTGAGATTGCCCATTCCCCGCAGGGCAAGCTGCCCGCGGAAGTATTCCTCTTCCTTTACTTCGTCAACCGAGAAGAACCCGGCCCTGGCCAGCCTGCGCTGCGCTTCCACCACGGCCTTGGGTATGGTCTCGTCCAGCTCGGCCTCCAGTGCCTCGAAGAGGGTGTCCAGCAGCTCCGGCCCCAGGACGGCCATGCGCCGCCCGGTGCGCCCGTTCACGATCAGGCCGCGGTCCAGGTGCCAGTCATAATCACGGAGCGCCTTCGGCAGCCCGCAGGTGGCACATCTCTCCATCTCCATATCGCCCTCCCGGTGGCGATAGGGAAGGGTCTGCAGCTTCTCCACCAGCACCTCGGGGTATTCCGTCCACCGCGTGGTGTATTCGAACAACCCCGGGGACACCTCGCGGTAAGACACGGCGTGCTCCCCTCCCACCAGGGCTGACGCGACTCCCGCTATGCCGCCCGCGGCCTCCGGCACGGAAAAGGGCGCCTCGACGCGGGTTATGGAATAGTCATCCTCGTCCCTCTCGTAGCGTGTCCCCACGAACTCGTACCTGCCGAAGCCGATGACGTGGCAGTAGGTCATGATGTTGTCCAGGAAGATGCGCGGGTCCATCTGCTTCGCCTGCACCATGTCCTTGATCGACGCGGGGATCAGGTTGCTCATGTACTTCTCGGTACCCCGGGAGGTGATGTTGACCACCATGCCCTCGATGCTTACGCCGATGATCTCCCCGATGTTCGCGAAAAGAGGGTCCAGGATCTCGCACTCTACGAAGCCCAGGCGGGCCTCGGGATTCACCCCCTGCACGACGTCACCGTTATTCAGCCAGGTCTGCCCCTGGCTGAACGGCTCCGGGATCCCGCATTCCGGGCAGAAATCGACCTCCACCTGCAAAACACCCCTCTAGAACCTCGCGTTCGGTCCCTTCGCCACTGAGAACAAGGTCTATGATGATAATCGGTCATTGGGGGCCCCTGCTTTATCCACGTGAGCCCGCAACGCTTGTGGAATCTCCGCCTCCGACGTCTTCAACATGTTTTACGGATCTGCCCATTGACAGCGATACCGTTCAGCCAACCCTGGCTACGGTCCTGCCCAGGAAATCGAAGAGGTTACCTGCCGCCTTCTTGAACGGGCCGAGGGTGGTTGCGTGGTAATAGTCCGACTCAAACCAGCCCATCTCCTTGAAATAGCGGTAGTCCACGAAGCTGTCGTCGAGCCGTTTTATGTTGGTGCGGGCGATTCGGAACATCATCAGGCGGAAAAGTGGTGGTGGTGGGACCGGCTGCGTCAGGCCCTCGTGGAATCGGCCGGCTGCTTTCGCCATCTCCCTGGCCATCCGCTTCTTCTGAGGCTCGGTCATCGGCCTCAAGGTCGTCATGCAACCGCCCCTGGTGGAGCGAAAGCCGAAGTTCCTGCCCATGGATTCCAGGTATCTGCGGATCTTGTTGCCGCCAAAAATACCCTGGCAGACGATGGCCGTGCACGTCTTATCGAAAAACCTTGGACGATGGTAGAAGTACGCGAAGCGATCCAGGAAGTTCTTCATGAGCGCGGAGACATGGAAGGCGTAGTTCGGGGTGGCGAAAACGATGCCGTCTGACTCCTCGATCTTCGCGAGCAGCGTATCCCGGTCATCTTTCAGGGGACACAGTTCCTCTCCCTTTGCGATGCAGTTCAGGCAGCTCCTGCAGAATTCGAGACGATAGTCGCCGAGGAACAAATATTCGAAATCGATCTCCTCATATTGTCTGAGGTTCTTTTCGAATTCCCTGACGGCCGCGTAGGTCGCCTGTTTTGACTGGGTCCCGATGAGTGCGGTGATCTTTTTCACGAATGACATCTCCTCCAGCAAACCTTAATTGAAGTACCGGTGTTCCCATATACTCCTCTCCTCAGGCATAATCTGGCGGAGAGGGTGGGATTCGAACCCACGAGATCCCTCGCGAGGCTCAACTGTTTTCGATAGGATTATACCCCCTCACCCGTCAGGGGCCCCGTTTCCTCTCCCGCTTCCCGCGGGAACCAGTGCTGGGTCCTCAGGCATATCTTCACCAGCATGAGCATCACCGGCACCTCGATGAGCACCCCCACCACCGTGGCCAGGGCCGCACCGGAACCGATGCCGTAGAGGACGGTGGCGGTGGCTATGGCCACCTCGAAATGGTTGGAGGCGCCGATCATGGCTGAGGGCGCCGCGTCCCGGTAATCGAGCTTGAGCAGCCTGGCCAGCCCGTAACCTATGGCGAAGATGAGCATGGTCTGGATGAAGAGGGGAACCGCGATATAGATGATGGACATGGGCTGGTCGACGATGAGGTCGCCCTTGAGGCTGAAGAGGATGACCAGGGTGACCAGGAGGGCGATTATGGTCACCGGGGTGAGGTAGTGGATGAACTTATCCTGGAACCAGGTCTCACCCTTGCGTTTGAGTATCCACTTGCGCGAGAAATAGCCCGCTATCAGCGGAAGCGCGACGTAGATCCCGACGGAGAGGGCGATGGTGGCCCAGGGCACGGGCATCTTTCCCACGCCCAGCAGCCATCCTCCCAGGGGGGCGTAGAGCACCAGCATGGTCAGGGAGTTGATGGCCACCATGACCAGGGTGTGGCCGTCGTTCCCCTTGGACAGGTAGGACCAGACCAGGACCATGGCCGTGCAGGGCGCGATGCCGAGCAGGATGCAGCCGGCGATGTAGGAGCGGTAAAGCTCCGGCGCCGTGCCCGCGTCGGTGACGTAGGTGGTGCCCATATCGAGCCCCGGTATCCACTGCTTGAACACGAAGCCCAGGAAGAAGGTGGCGATGGCCACCATGGTGAAGGGCTTGATGCACCAGTTGACAAAAAGGGTAAGCAGCACGGGCTTGGGGGTCTTCCCCGCCTTGATCACTTCGGCGAAGTCTATCTTCACCATGATGGGGTACATCATGAAGAAGAGGCAGACGGCGATGGGGATGGACACCTGCGCCACCGATATCCTGTCCAGGGCCTCCCCCATGGAGGGGAGAGCTTTCCCGAGCAGGATGCCGATACCGATGCACACCAGCACCCAGAAGGTCAGGTACTTCTCGAAGAACCCGAGCTTGCGAGCCATACCCTGGTTTTCTTCAGCTCCAGGTACTTCCGGCATCTTGTTTGCGCCGCAACCTTTCTTTGCCCACACCACTATGAGACGGCCTCGCATTCATCTCGAACCGGGTAATCTTCCGGAAATCTCTCCGAGCCCAATACCTGGACGAAGAGCTTGTTCGGGTACTCTACGGTCTCTCGTTTCAAAGAGTAATAGGACCAGGTGCCCTTGCGGCGTGCGACTACAAGGCCGGCTTCACGCAGCACGCCGGTTCAACGCGGATAATAGGGGCACCTCTCGAGGTGGCATTGCGGGTTGAGTTCATGCTTGGAGCATACCCCTGCCATCTTGCGTGAAGGGAGCTCGTAGCCCATCTCCCCCAGTTTCTTCACCGCCAGGCTCAGGGTGGCGTAGGCACTCAAGGCGCAGCACCTCGGCCCTCCCATTCTGGCGATGCGGGCGATGGCTTCGCTCGATGCCTTGAGGACATCCGACCGCTCTTCCCCGTGAAAGGGGGTGGAACGGGTGATGATGCTCAGGGCGATCCCCAGCCCCGTCGCGGCGCCGCAGGACCCATGGAAGCCGCATGCGCCGGCCGGGATCATCAGGCCCCTTTTCAAGGCTTCGGACACGTCCGCGTCCGTGAAGTCGTAACCGTTGTTCCGGAGCGCGGCGATGATGATGCCGGCGATCATACCGTGATGCCAGGGCCCGTGAAAGGGCAGCTCTCGCGAGTCCGTCCAACGTCTCCTCAATTCCTCTACGACCACCTGGTACATCTTAACCGGGTCCTTCTCCTGCCTGGCGGGGACGATCTCAAAGAGAGCAGGCATGAATGCCTTGTAGTCCTCCATGGTAAGGCCGTCGTAATCCAGTGCCGCCCCCATGAATTCATCATAGGACGCTATCCTGCCGCATTCCTCGAACTCTTCATGCTTCATCTAAACCTTCCTTTCCCATCCGGCCAAACGTTCCCGGATCTTGCAGCCCGTCTTGTTGCGGCCGCGGGGCTAAACCCTTCAACATCTTGACCTCTCCGGATATCTATCCGGCAGCTTGTGCTCACCGAGGATCTCCCTGAATTCGCGGTTAAGCTTTTGGAGCGCTTCCGGCACCAGGGAATAATAGGAAGAGGTACCTTCCTTGCGCACCTCCACTAATCCCGCTTCCCTCAATACTCCCAGGTGATGTGAGGCCAGGGGTTGGGAGATGGCCAGCCCCTCCTCCACCTCGCAGACGCATTTCTCTCCGAAAAAGAGGGTGCAGAGGATGCGCAAGCGGCTGGGATCCGAGATGACCTTGAGCATTTCGGATAATTCTTTTACCTCAGGATTTGCCGCACACTTGAAGGTGGGCTTCTTCTCCATATCCTTGCCCTGCCTTTCCTCCTCCCCGCCGCGATCATTATAAACGATTGCTTATATAAACTGTTATTAATATAATGCAGGCGTGAGCGCCGTGCAATAGTATCCATCACGATATGGGCAGGGTGTATTATTCATAGAACGGGGCCAACCGGGCTGAGTATTACGCAACCGATGCAGAGCAAAGGATGGCATGAATCCGAAAATATCTCGTTCGTGTGCAGCGAAGACGCCTGCCGCTCCAGGATGGCGGAGACCTGAAAATGCCAGCGTGCTCATGTTGGGGTGATGAGGTTGCCGGCTCATGAGGCATCGTATGCCATAGAGGTTCGGGAGCTGAAAAAAGTGTACGGCGAGGTGACCGCCGTGGACGGCATCTCCCTACAGGTGGAGGCGGGCGAGCTATTCGGCTTCCTGGGCCCAAACGGGGCGGGGAAGACGACCACAGTGAACATCCTCACCGGCGTATCCCTACCTACAGCGGGCTCGGCTTCCATCCACGGCCACGACGTGGTCAGGGACTCCTTCCGCGCCAAGGAGAACCTCAACGTGGTACCGGAGGTGTCCAACGCCTACAACGAGTACACGGCCTGGAAGAACCTCGTGTTCACCGGCGCCCTCTACGGCGTACCGCGCAAGGAGGCGGCGCGCCGGGCCGAGGAACTGCTGCGCACCTTCGACCTCTACGACAAGCGGGACTCCAAGGTGAAGGGCTTCTCACAGGGCATGCGGCGCAAGCTGGTCATCGCCATGGCCCTTATCAACGAGCCCCGGGTTTTATTCATGGATGAGCCCACCACCGGCCTGGACGTGCAGAGCGTGCTCGCCATCCGGGACATGGTGAGGGACCTGAACCGCATGGGGATAACCGTCTTCCTCACCACCCACAATCTCGTCGAGGCCAACGTCCTCTGCGACCGCGTGGCCATCATCAACCGCGGCAGGATCGTCGCCACCGACACCCCGGAGAACCTCAAACGGGCGGCGCGCCAGGTGCAGGTGGTGGAGGTTTCCTTCGACCGCATGGCCCCGGAGACGGACGGCGAGGTGGCGGCCCTCGCGGGGATAAGGGAGGCGTCGAGGCAGGGAGACAAGCTGCGCCTGATCACCGACGAGCCCTCCAGGGCTATATCCGCCGTCAACCGTTTCGCCGATGAGAAAGATCTCGCCATCACGTATATAAGCACGCCGGGCCCTAGCCTGGAGGACGTCTTCGTGGAACTGACCGGGATCGTTGAGTCCTCCGAGGGGAGTGCGGAACGATGATCGGCGAGGCGCTGTCCCCCGAAAGGCTGGGCAAAGAGCTCCGCCGCGCCCTGGTCATCGCGGGCAAGGACGTGAGGATATACTGTCTCAAGCCGCCCGTGCTGCTCTTCGGGCTGGTATTCCCCTTCTTCCTCTTCCTGGCCTTCTTCGTGGGCAAGAAGGGGCCGATATCGGAGGGGATACCGGGACTGATCGCCATTTCTATCTTCTTCGCCGCATCCAACATCGCCCCCGCCGGCCTGCCCTACGAAAGGATGTTCAGGACCTTCAGCCGCTACCTCTCCGCGCCCATATCCCTCGATTGGATGATCTTCGGCAAGACCCTGGCCGGCTTCATCTTCGGGGTGCTGGTCTCGGTGATCCCCCTGCTGGTGGGGGTCATAGGCTACGGCATCAGCGTGACCTCGCCCGTCCTCCTGGTCCTGGCCCTGTTGGCGGGAGGGATGTGCTTCTCCTGCATGGGCACCCTGGTTGGCTCCATGCCCACCGATGCGCCAGGGAACGTGATGACCGTCCTCAACTTCGTGCGCCTGCCGCTGCTCTTCATGAGCGGCATCTTCGTGCCCCTGGCCGACATGCCCGGCTGGGCGCGGGGGCTGGCGGCGGTCTCCCCCTTGACCTACGCCAACGACCTGCTCAGGCACAGCATGGACCTGGACGGTTATTACCCCTGGTGGCTGGGCCTGCTCGTGCTGGTGCTTTATTCGGTGGTGTTCTTCACCATCGCGGCCTGGATCTTCAACGTCTCCCGCCGCCGCTCGTGAATATCATTCGCGACAGACCACCTGGCGGACTTGTCATGATCTAACCAAAGACGCTAAACGTTTTCTGAGGATTCTAAACAATGGAAACGCGATGATAAAACGCCAGCTTAAACATAATCTGGCGGAGAGGGTGGGATTCGAACCCACGAGACCCCTCGCGAGGCCCAACGGTTTTCGAGACCGCCGCATTCGTCCACTCTGCCACCTCTCCGCCCCACCATTATAGCGGGGTTGGGACCGGCGATGAACCTGAGGCGATTTCATTGCTCGAGGCGTCAACGTATATGTATCAACGAAGAATGCTCGGGCTTTGACATTTTGACCTGCCTCAATTTGGTTTGTAACATGCTATCGGAGGTGCATATGGGAAGTACCGGTCAAAATGGCCTCGAGGGCGCGGGCTGTAAGTCCGGATGGAAAAGGAGTGATCGTGAAGGGGGTAGTGGTTATCGGTGCCGGCGGCGGCATGGCCAGGGTGGCGGTCGCCAGGCTCCTGGCGCTGCGCGGTGACTGTCGGCTGACTCTCGTGGACCGGGACCTGGAAGGGGTTCGGCACCTGGCGAGCGCCCTGGGGAGTAAGCGACTCGTGCCGGGATACGTGGATATCTTCGACCGGCCGTTGCTCGTGGAGGTTATCTCCGGCGCAGACCTGGTCGTGAACTGCACCGGTCCATATTACCGCACCGCGAAGCCGGTGTTGGAGGCCTGCATCGCCGCCGGCATCGATTACGTGGACATGTGTGACGACGAGGACTCGGCACTGTCCATGCTGGCGCTGGACCGCGAGGCACACGAACGCGGCATAACCGCCCTCATCTGCTGCGGCATAGCGCCCGGCCTGGTCAACGTCCTGGCGCGTGCGGCCGCCGACGAGCTGGACGAGTTCGAGGACATCGAGCTGGCATGGGTGAGCGGCCAGGCGCCGCCCGGCGAAGACCGGCCGGCGGGGAGCGCCGGGGTGATCGAGCACATGCTGCACTGCTGTGTCGGCATGTGTGCCACGGTCCGCAACGGGTCCAGGACCTACATCCCGGCCTTCAAGCTGGGCAGAGTGATCGACTTTCCCCCGCCCCTCGGCCCCTACAGGGTGTTCGAGCTGGGGCACGCCGAGCCGGCCACCATCCCCAGGTTCATGCCCGGTTTGCGCAACATGCGCACAATGGGGGCTATCTACCCGCCTTTTCTCAACGGGCTCTTTCGGGGCATATCCGGGCAGGTGACCAGGGGCTCGGTGGGCATGCAGGAGGCCGTCGATTTCATCGCCGCCCTGGACAAGGGGGACAGGCCGTCGGGCCTACGGCCTTTCCTGGGCCTGCTCTCGGGCATGATGGGCCAGCTCTCGAGTGGCGAGATCGACCTCGGCGACCTGCGGGGCCTGATCCAGGCCGCCGCGGGGAGGCTGCAGGCGGAGACGCTAGGCGGCATCCACGTCTCGGTGAGCGGGGCGAAGGACGGGCGGCGCGCATGCATCAGCGTGTCTGAATCGTCCGTACAGGGAACCGGCGAGGGCAGCATGGACATCGACGTCGTCACCGGGACTTGCCTGGCGGCCTTCGCGTCGTTGATGCTGGAGGGGCAGGTCGCCGGCAAGGGAGTCACGGCTCCCGAGGCGTGCGTTGATCCGCGCCGTTACCTGGACGAGCTGAAGAGGGCGCTTCCGGAATACGACATGAAGCTCGACCTTCGGCTCGCCTGGCTCTAAGAGCCTCACGCGATGATATCATGGACAACATAGGATTTATCCTTGCTCCGACGCACCCATATTCTGAACCCCGGTTAGACCCTGCGTGGGCTAAACGGGGCATCCTAAACGAGTGATGCGGCCATAGAATCAGCCGTTGCTCTTGTCCTTCATGAGGATTTTGCGCATCGCGTTCATGCTGAATATCTGGCTGTATCCGCCGAGGTTCGCCGGGGATTTTCAAGCCCTGACATAAGCAGGCGTCAGCGTGAAGGTTTATCCCCGTTGCGCCGGGCCTCGAAGAACTCCCGCAGGAGCGCGGCGCATTCTCCCTCGAGGATGCCGTCGGTAATGTCCATGCGGTGATGGGTGGTCTCGTCGCTCACCAGGTTGTAGCGGCTGCCCGCGGCCCCGAGCTTGAGGTCCCTCGCCCCGAAGACCAGCCTGCTCACGCGGGCCTGCACCAGGGCCCCGGCGCACATGGGACAGGGCTCCAGGGTCACGTAGAGGGTGGAGCCCTCCAGCCTCCAGCTGCCCAGGTGGGCCGCTCCCTCCCGCAGGGCAAGGACCTCGGCATGGTCCATGGGGTTGCCCGTCGATTCCCTGCGGTTATGGGTGCAGGCGAGTATCCTGCCGTCCTTTACCAGTACCGCCCCTACCGGGACCTCTCCCTCCTCGGCCGCGGCGCGGGCCTGCTCCAGCGCCGCCAGCATGTACTCCCTGTCATTCAAGCCGGCTCCGATCTTCTTTTGTATGCGTTAACCGTGTTTCCTGCCTCTTTCATCGTGATAATCCCCGATAAGCGTTAGAATATCTTCGCGCGTTAGTTCATTTCCGAGATAATCCCTGAGGTGTCCTCCCCTTCCCCACAGCGGTTGTTCGTCGAACCAGGCCTCGGGCGGTACATCGGCCTCGCCCCCCAGCCCCTCGCGGGCGTTCAGTTCCCGGTAAAGCCCCCAGGCCGCCGCCGCCTTGTCCATCATCTCGCCGACCTCGAGCTCCACCCCGGTAACCGCGGCGTAGAGGTCGCGGACGAGCTCGGCGTGGTAGAAACGGTTGATCTGGTAGCGGTTGCAGATGCCCAGCGAGCTGAAAAGGCTGAACCAGTCCTCGGAGTAGCGGGTGAGCCTGCCCACGTTCATGCCCCAGGGCGGGGAGAAGATGCGCCCCAGCGCCTGCTCGCCCACGCCCATGCGCGCGGTGAGGCGGCGCAGCCGCTCCTCGGGGAGCCCGGGGACGTAGGTGGCCGAGCCGGCGCTGGCCGAGG
>MTKY01048283.1_pt1 | contig 86440 bp, 68 predicted proteins | sample 1042731 | NCBI WGS metagenome assembly MTKY01 (sample SAMN06212206, study PRJNA360538) | anaerobic digester metagenome | biome: Wastewater treatment plant; material: sludge; isolation source: anaerobic digester fed with sludge from wastewater treatment plant | place: Denmark: WWTP Soeholt ...
CCCGTTGGATTATCGGCTTCGTCATATTCGCCGACTCTAATAGTCGTGTTTCCGACCATGGGGCCACCGCCATCTTCCATTCGGGCCGTCACCTCTACCTGTGTGCCCGGCAGGTTCACGCTACGGTAATAGCGCGGAGGCGGATTAACCCCTCCTCCGCCAAGGAATCGAATGTTGGTAATCCGTATCCTGTCGCAGTTGATGGCGAGATAATTGGCGGAGGGCTCGCCACCCGCGGGCTCGCCGGCGGTGGTCATGTTGACATAAAAGTACCAGCGATGATCTCCTGCCGCAACGGCCCAGGTCAATGAAGCGAACCAATTATCCGGTATATTTATGGATGGTGTTTCAGTAGCGCCGCCGTTAAGCGTTGTATCGGAGAACACGCTAAGTTTCCAGCGGTAAAGGTTTGTTTCGACTATCTCGCCCGGGGTAATGGTATTGACCGCGTCGGCGGTCGTCGCTCCCGGTATATTGTATGCGATGGTACCGGTCACGTTGAACGCCATGTGCCAGGGATTTACCCGCCCGTCGGCCGCGTCGTCGCTCTGGGCGAAACCGACGATCCGGATGGTGGAAACGACGCCGTACGATACCAGGCGGGTATCGGTGAGGGTATTCACGGCCGGGTTGTTGGTGGTGGCGGACCCCGTGACGTTTCGTCCCGCGGCCCAGGCGGATTCCGGGGTATCCCATCTAAACGTTATGGTGAATTGTGCGGTAAAGTTGTTGTAGGTGCTCCCGGCGGTAACGAGTCCGGAAGCATTCACCGTCCCCGAGTCCACCGTAACGGCGAATGCAGTATCGGCGGCAAGAGGAGACGCTCCGAAGCCGAACGCGGCCGTGTTTCGTACGACAATATTGGGCGCGTTGGCGATAGTGATCCTGACATCGGTGATCTGGTTCCAGGCGGTGACGTCCGGATCGACAACGTTAACCGTAAAGACGTACGCCTTGCCAGCCAGGTAATACCCGAGCGCGTTGGACATGGTGGTCGGGTTGGCCGGGGTCAGGGTGATTGAGGTGATGGTGCCGCGGCCGGACCGCTCGGTCAGAAGAAGGCAGAGGGTGATAAGGATCAAGAGTGCGAGCGGCCTGGTTTTTTTACTGAGCATGGTCTAAATTATTATTGCCTTAATCCCGATTTCTTCTGTACTATATAACACTGAGAAGGTCCGTAGCGGCCCTTCGGCGGACTGTGCTCACTGATAAATACATTCCGCGACGACTAAAATGTAAAGAAAAACACCATGCCCCCTTTAAAAAAACACAGTATACCCTGCTCTCCTAACACAGGGGGGTGATGTGATCCGACACACCCACAGCCGGCCGGCCCTGTTCCCGCTCTTCCCGGTCATTATCGCGCTGCTCTTCCACGCCTGCGCGCCGGAGGCGCCCAACGTCGATCTCAGCGCCACGGGAGGAACCGTTCCGGGCTCGAGCCCGGGGACCGAGTATCTGCAGGTTGAGTCCATCTATCCTGACGCGCCGCTCCCCGCGACCGATCGGTTCCCTGTTGACACTGATGTCGTGATCATGTTCTCAAAGCCGGTCAACATGGCCGACATAACTGCGGGGAACATTGTCATTCCGGGGGCTCCCGCGTTCGGCGTACCGACCAGCTTTTCGGGCGGCAAGGGGGTGCGGATTCCCTTTGCGGGAAATTTTGCGTATAGTTCCACCTATACGATAACAATCGATCCCACGGCAATACGCGATTCCGGTGGAGACCTCGGGGTTGCCGGCCCCAATGATGCAGCGGAGTTCACCACCAGTACGGATACGATAGCAGATTACGATCCAGTGGTGATCACGGCATCCCGATATCCCATAGACCCGGGTCCCTTCAGCCGAGGCGTGGGCTATGTCGTCGTTTCTTTCAACAAGGCGGTGACGAGTGTGACAGCCGCTACCTTTACCATTGCGCCGGCGGCCGCATCGGGTGTACCCTTTTTCAGCCCCGACGAGAAAACATGGTATCTTCCGCTGAATACCCTGACGTATGCCCAGGTGTATACGGTCGATCTGGATGACACTGTCGGTCCCGGCGGCATTGAAGACCTCGGCGGGCGCGACCTTGTGGTGGGCGCGGACAATACCTGGACCTTCACCGTGGAGGCCGACCCCAATCCGGGCGGCCCCATCACTATCGGCTCGGTATGGCTTTCGAACGTCACACAGAATTCAGTCAGGATCAACTGGACCACCACGCGCCCCGCTACCGGTTTCACCGTAAACTATGGGCTCACCACGGCATACGGCTCCAACGTTCCCGAGGCCGGGACCCCGACGGTTCATTACGCCGACCTGGGGCCGGGCCTCAACTCCGCCACGAAATACTATTTTCTGATAAACAATGCGACTATACCCACCTACGCCGCGAGTTTTATGACGGCCAATGATTCTATACCGACAGTAAATGATAATCCCGTGTCCGACAGAGCACCGGGAAATAAATCGGGCCTGGCCGTGCTCCAGCATCATACTAATTTTACCTTTAACCGCTCCTCATACGCCTTCTGGAAAGACGGGGGAGACAATAACATCTATGGCTATTATTTCGATACGGTCAATCCGCCCACCAATCCCTCTCTGTGGGGAGCCGACGGGGCCTCCGTTGACTCCAATAACCGCACAAACCTCCGGGCCTTTACGGATTTTATGGGGTACGCCATCCTGACATTCGAGGGGGGCGGCACCATCTATGCCAAAAGGATCTACAATAACGCCGGAGCGCTCGGTTTTTACGGCAACGGCTGGGGATCCGCGCCGGCCGATGCCGGACTGAATGTCGCCACTGGGGCGAACCCACGCGCCGTGCTGGTGTACGGCGGGGAGGGAAATAACAACGTGGACGGCGGTTTCGTACAGAAGATCGTAACCACTGGCGCCGCGCCCAACAGCACCACGATGAATATTCCCGCGAATCCCTTTTATGATTTCGATGTCGATCTTTCCGTAGCCACCATCATAAACGGCGATTATGTGTATAACGCGACGACGCATACGGTAACGACGATCAACAAGGCGGGCCAGAACTACCGGCACGTTCTCGGACAGACCGCGGCCCTTATCGCATCCGGAACGAATTATTCTATTGCCAACATCGGAACAACCTATGGGCCCTTCACGACCACCAATCACAATATGTATGTCGCCGGCGCCCTGAACAACGGCACGAACCGTATTTATACACCCCACCTGGCGGCGGCCCCGATCGCCTGGACCACCGTCGCGGGAAATCTGGTGAATGCCGGCGCGACATGGGCGGCCATGACGTCACGCGCCACTTACAATAACGCGAGTACAACGGGAACCGCTGATTTTTCGGGCAGCCTGATCGATATCGGCGCGAATTTTACGGGAGTCCCCAATATTGACCAGTGGGATATCGTTATTCGCGGATCGTGGGCCGTCAACGCCGATATCGATGTGATATATGATAACGAACTGGCGCTTCTCAGCGATATTTTCCCGACCAACCAGGGGGAGAACTACGAAATCTATAATTACAATCCCAATGCTTGGGGGACGCTCGAGAGCATTTCCGGTACGGAGATATATGATGCCGACCGGGATTTTGTCGCCGCGGGGGTTGTTATAGGAGATGTAATTCTTCGAGACGCCGACAGGTCGACAACGACAGTGGCTGGAATTATCGATGCGAACACGCTTGACCTCGCCACACAGATATTCTCGGCGGGAGAAGACTATACCGTCATAGACCAGACTCCTCTTGCCTCAGGGACAACCGATCGACAGTTTCATCTGGTGGATGTTGGCGCCGCCTTTGGAGCGGGGGTCGTCGGCTATCGTGTGGTCAATACAACGAGCTCGGCGGCGGACTACGTGACGGCGCGAATATCGAACCATATTTTACAGCTCGGATCGGATATATTTCCGAATGGGACCGAAGGGTATCAGTTATACAGCGACTGGTGCACCCTCCATCCGCCGCCACCGAACGAGTCGTTCTACCGGTTCAATCTCGAATGGAATGCCGGCATCGGGGCGGGAGCGAGCGCGACATTATACCGCTTCCGCGCCGGAGGAACGGCCGACGCCGGGCGCACCAATCCCCTGTATCAGAACGCGGTGGATTTTACCGCCGTCGCGTTCGACGATATCGTCGTCAACGTCACCGGCTGGACCTACGCCAGGGTTAATAACGAGGCCTATGACTGGGCCGGCGCCCTGGGGCTGACCGCAAATATTATGGCGAACCTCGACAACTACTGGATACTGCGTTTTCTGGCGCCTGCGGTGGCCACCGAGCCGCTTACCTATATAGGGCGGGTAACCGGTATCGCCGGAACGCAGTTTACCTCCACGACGAAATCGGCAAACTTCACGACCCCGGCGGTCGAAGCGGGCGATCTGGTGTACAACATCACGCAGAATCGCTACGCGGTGGTGACGAGCGTCGACGGGGTGAACAGCATCACGCTTAACCGTGCCGTATTCGCGGTAAATGATTACTTTATCATCGTGGCCTCGAACGAGCCGCTGATCGAGACAGGGGTCGTATCGGCATTTGCCGGGAACGCGTTTGACAGCGCGGCGGGAACGGTAAGTTTTACGACATCGAATGTCCGTCCGGGTGATATCGTTCATAATAATACAACGAACGCGGACGCAGTGGTAATTACCGTGAATGATGCCGATACACTGACACTCAATGCGCCGATTATGGCGGTCGGCGACCGCTATGTTGTGCTTTCGGGCAGGATTTTCTTCGCGTACGAGCGGGGAGGGGATATCTACGGCAAGATCATTCGCCTGCGCGACGGCTCGACCTACGGCGCGGAGATCACCATCTGCAATGTCGCCGGCGTGCAGGACAGCGTCTATGTGCTTGACCGCGGGTTCAGGAACAATACAAACGGCGGTTCCTATGTCGTCTACCGGCATGTGCCGACGGGCGCCTGGTACGCAAAAAGGATCGGCGGCAGCGGAGCGATAGTGGCGGCCGATAACACCGCTAACGGAGGGCTTGGTGTTCTTGTGGCGCCCGCGGGCTGCGAACTGAAGAACATCATCTCCAATAATAACGGAGCTTTTTATATCCTGTATAAACAGGCGTCGGGCACCAGCAACCTTTATCTGCAGAGAATCGATACCGCGCTGGCGGTACAGTGGACGACGGCCGCGATCGCGAATGTAGAGGATGCCGTGATGTGCATTTCCCCCGGTGATAACCGGATCAATATCGCATACAGCAGAACGAGCCAGGTGTACGCCCAGCGGTTTGATTTTGACGGTACCAACAACAGCGGATTCGCGGAAACGGTGATCCTGGCGATTACTCCGGATGCCTACGCCGGCGGACTCTCGATTTCCTCGGACGGGGCGACGGGGGCGATCATAAGCTGGTTCGATGAGCGTTACTATTATACGCTCGGCTTTGTTCTGATGGCGCAGGCGGTGGATATCACGGGCGCGCGCCTGTGGGACGCGGACGCGAGCGCGGCATTCGATTACGATGGCGTATTGATCGGCATACCGAATGCCTGGCGGGTGTCGGAGCTGGGCAACGCAAGCCTGTACTACAACGACGGCGGCTCTCCGTATGGAGGTCTGTTCCTCTGGTACGATTATCGCAACGGAAGGGCGGATATCTTCTACGACACTCGAGCCAACCCGTAACGGAGCAGCGTTTTTCCCCTGCGATAGGGGGCTCTGACCCCATCTTTGGAGCAAATCCGCCTTCTAAGAGGGCTCTGACCCCATCTTTGGAGCAAATCGACTCCAATGGGGCTCTGACCCCACATCCCCAGTACAAAGCCATGTCACTGGGATTTTCCCTTGAGGCTCTGACCCCTCCCATAACGAACAGGGCCGTGTCGTAGGCGTCCGCCCTCACGGGGTCAGAGCCTATCGTCGTTACCAGGTCGAAAATCCGAATGTGCGTTTCTGTGGCAGAGGGCCCGAAATCCAGTCGTTTACTATTTACCCTGATAAAAACCCGACATCGACACCGAGCCCCCGAGCGGTTCTTATAAGGTATTCAGTGTCCAGCGGCATGGTCCCCTTCAAGAGCGCTTCTATATCGGCCCTGTCCTGGGTCCTCCCAGCCATCGCCTTGAGGATGATAAGATCTTCGAGGGCGATAATGGGGAGGGAAACCTCACGATATTCAATGAATACCGCCCGTTCAACTGTCGCTTTCATGTAGTCTGTGGTCGCGATGATGATGTCGAGCACACAGTGATCGTCTATGTCAGGAGCTGTAAGGACATTCCGCCACACCGGGGTGTGGGTGCCGGCGAAGAAAAAAGCGGGATGACTGATGACGCGGTAGCGGATTTCGAGAATCCGTCTAATTGCCTCATGATCGCCGGGATCGGTCAGGACGACCAGGTCGATATCCTCCGTGGCCCGGACGGCCCCCCATATACTGACCGCCCATCCCCCTGCCACGCAGAATTTAATTCCGTGCTTGAAAAAGAGGTCTGACACACTGATCAGCGGATCGTCCGAAAGCGGCACTTCTCACCTTCCTGATTTGCGCCTGAGAATATCGCGGAGCAGTAAGCTTCGGATTTCTTCTCTATCGCTGTTCGGATACAGGGTTTGATAGAGCGAAGTCTTCATGGCGAAAAGGGTGGAGGTCAGGGATGCGCATTTTTCAAGATTGCGAACCATCGCGGCGCCGATATCTCTTTGCACGGTGCGGGTCGCCGAAGGGGTCTTTTTGTTCTGTTTGTTCTGTTTGTTCATGATGCCGTTCTTCTTATACTCATAGAGCCTATATGTTCCCTGTATTCACGTCAAATATTAATCAGGCGATGCGGACAGGCGCGTCGATGACCCGAAGGTTCGGGTTCGAGGCTCTGACCCCCTGGTTCCCGGGGCTGGTGTCGATTCGGAGAGGGCTCTGACCCCAATTTCGGGACAAAACTGTCTTACCGAGGCTCTGACCCCATCCCCCCCAAAAACCATTCGATTTCCTCGCTTCCCGTCGGCGAAATCCGGCCTTTCAGGCTCCTGGAGGCCGCGATACGCATCTCCTCGTCGATAAGAATAAGCTTTATTTCTGGATGCGCGGCCGCGAACTTGCGGGCTCTGACCCCTCCCATGACAAACAGAGCCGTGGCGTAGGCATCGGCCCTCACGGGGTCAGAGCCTATCACGCTTACGGATGAAAGCCCCCTTGCGGGAAAGCCGGTTTTGGGGTCCAGAATATGGTGATAGCGCTCCCCACGGTAAACGGCGAAGCGCTCGTAATCGCCGCTCGTCACCACCGCTTCGCCGTTGCCAAGCGAAAGGGCGAGGATTATCTCCTTTTCGCGGGGGTGCATAAGGCCCACGCGCCAGGGTCGGCCGAGCTTGTCGCCGCCGACCAGGATATCGCCTCCCGCGTCGACTATGAAGGCTCTGACCCCCTCCCGGCCGAGGGCCCGGGCCGCGCACCCCAGGGCGTAGCCCTTGGCTATTCCACCAAGCCCGAGCTTCATGCCCGGAAGGGCCAGAAAAACCCGGCGGGCCTTATCCTCGAGCACGATCTTTCGGTAATCGACAAGCCTAAGCGCCCGGGCAACAAGACGGGGCTCGGGCGGCTGGAAATTATCGTCCCCCAGCCTCCATAGTCCGCCAAGCGAGGCAAAGCTTATATCGAAGGCGCCGTCGGTCTCCCGGGACACCCCTATGGAGGCGCGGATGAGCTCGAAGGTCTCGCCGGATACCGAAACCGGCACCCTCGAAGCCTCGCGGTTGATGCGCGCGATGTCGCTATCGGCAAGTTTCGGGCTCATTAGGGCCTCGATGCGAGCTATCTCGGAAAACGCCGCAGTGGAGGCTCTGACCCCAGTTTCACGTGTATCCGCGATAAGGCTGATGTTTATCATCGTCCCCAACATGGGCCTGCTGAACGTAAAGAGTTCGCCTTTGTTGCAGGCGGGCGTGACTATTAAAGTCAGTATGGCCGGGAGCAGTGAGGCCAGGCGTGGAATCGTTCGCATCGTCGGCGTCTCCTGGGTGGGGGAAATAGGCCCGCCAAATGGCGCGCATGGGGACCATATAGCGGCGAATCGCCGCGTGCGCAAATATTTTTCTTGACAGAAACGAGCGGGAGAGATATTACAATCATACAATAAAGATGGGTGCCGGGAGGCCCGGGGGAATTGGTTCCCGTGGAGGAAGGTTAAAGGCTTTTATACATACGATTTAACGTCATCTGGGGGCATCGCTTGCGGTGCCCTTTTTTATTCCTTGACTGCATGGCGGCGCGGCGCTGTTATAGCACGACCTGTACAGGGGGTCGGAGGTGGGCGCATCGATACGTCGGTAAAAATAGGGGGCTTGAGGCTTAAAACCCCGGTGACCGTCGCCTCGGGGACGGCCGGTTACGGAGAGGAGCTTTCGGGCTACTACGACATAGCGCGCCTGGGGGCAATTTTTACCAAGGGGCTCTCTATCGAGCCGAGGCGCGGGAACAGGGGCCCGCGCGTTTTGGAGACGCCCTCGGGCATGCTTAACTCCATTGGACTCGAGAACGTTGGGCTAAATGTTTTTCTGGCACAGAAGCTCCCTTTTCTCTTAGAGCGGGGCGCAACTGTGATACCGAACATAGCGGGGCATTCGGTCGATGAAAACGTGGAGCTCTGCCGCGTCCTCGGCGGCACCGAGGGCATAGCGGCCCTCGAGCTCAACGTCTCCTGTCCCAACGTTAAGGAGGGGGGCATGGCCTTCGGGCGCAATCTCTCGACCTTCTCTGCGCTTGTAAGCGCCGTCCGAAAGGCGACCCTGGCGCCGCTTATCGTCAAGCTCTCGCCCAACGTCACCGATGTCGCGGAATTCGCGCGTGCGGCCAAGGACTGCGGCGCGGATGCGGTCTCGGCTGTGAACACCTTCCTCGGCATGAAGATCGATACTGCGACCGGAAGGCCCCATTTCCAGAACCGCGTGGCGGGCTTGAGCGGCCCGGCCATTCGCCCCCTGGCCCTAAGGATCGTCTACGAGATTTTCGAGAAGGTCGAGATACCCATCATCGGCATTGGGGGCATAGGCTCGCTCGAGGACATGCTCGAGTTCCTCATGGCCGGTGCCAGCGCCGTGTCGATAGGGACCATGGGCATGGTCAACCCGCGCGCGGCCATCGAATGCGTGGAAGGCTTCGAGGCCTATCTGAGGGAGCGGGGCATAGCGGCCGCGGCCGAATTAGTCGGCGCCGCGCACAGGTCGTGAGCATGGCGCCGGGCGGGGGCTCTTTCCGCGCATAAAGAGCGGCGTATAACGAAAACCGGGCGGAGGGGAGAAAGGGGTGAAGTACTGGAACAGGCGCCTTAAGGATATGGCGGAATACATACCCGGCGAGCAGCCGGAGAACCTCGACGAGTTCATCAAACTCAATACCAACGAGAGCCCGTTTTCACCCCCGGCCTCCGTCCTCGACGCCATCAGGAAGGCGGCCGACGCCTCCCTCCGGCGTTACCCGAACCCAACGGCCATGTCCGTGCGCGAGGCCTTCGCGAAACAGAACAATCTCTCGGCCGATAACGTGTTCGTCGCCAACGGGTCCGACGAGATCTTCACCCTGCTCCTCCGCGGGTTCATCGAGGCGGACGCGCTTGCGGCCTTCCCCTATCCGTCCTATTCGCTCTATTATACCCTGGCCGAGGCCAACGGAGTGCGATATGAAAGAATCCCGCTCGACCAAAACCTCGATCTAAACTTTGCCGACTTCTTGAAGAAAAAATACGCGCTGGTCATCGTGTGCAATCCGAACAACCCCACCGGAAAGGGCATTGACCTCAAAGCGCTCGAGGCTTTCGCCTCCAGATTCAAGGGGCTTTTGGTGGTCGACGAGGCGTACGTGGATTTCTACGGGGAAACGGCGATCGGGCTGGTGCGCGAGTTCGACAACATCGTCGTTACGCGCTCGTTCTCCAAGTCCTATTCCCTCGCGGGGCTCAGGGTGGGCATCGCTGTGGCGCACGCCGACATCGTCCGCGGGCTTTTAAAGCTCAAGGACTCGTACAATGTGGACCGCCTCGCCGAGGCGGGTGCGCTTGCGGCGCTTGCGGACCGGAAGGGGTTTAAATACAACGTCGGCATGGTGCGCGACAACAAGGAGTTTCTCGAGCAGCGCCTGGAGGATCTGGGGTTTTTCATCGTGCCTTCGAGGGCGAATTTTCTGTTCGTAAGGCACCCGAATGTGCCGGCCCAAAAGATCTACGAGGAGCTCTATACGCGGAAGGTGCTGGTACGCCATTTTACCGGCCCGGTTCAGTCGGAATACGTCCGCATAAGCATTGGTTCCATGATGGAGCTGCGGGCCCTGGTAAAGGAGCTCGAGTCTATAATAAAAGGCGGATGAGCTTGCCTTCGGTGTTCGTAATATAGCTTCGGCTTATCAGCTCCTTCATGGTGAGCTGTTTGTTTTCGTAGCGGACCACGTCGCGCTCGTCGATCCATATAGTTATGGAGTGGCGCTGTTCGCGTATCTTCCAGTGGAAACCCACCACCATCCCTATTATCTCGCTCTCTCCGAAGATGCTTGTGCACGAATTGATTACTGCGAGCACGTCTTTAAGATATGTTTCGAGCGCGGTCACCGCTATGTGCTGATATGACGAACCGGCGTGCGCCGTCTCGTCGAGCGGGACCTCCATGTCGAGGCCAAGGTAGAGCCGGTCGCGCTGGTTTAGTTTTTTATCGAAGTAGAAACCTATGCTGTTGTTGAGTATGGTGAATTTGTATTCGGAGGAGAGGGAACGCGCTATCCCGATCAGGTGGTTTTGGTATCTCTCGTGGTAGAGGGCGCCGTTCGTGGTGTACTGTCCGGGGTCTATAAGCAGGTGACGGTATCTGCCCGCCTCGCTTCTGGAAAAATCGAGAATGCTCTTCTCCCTCTCGCTGGTCGTCCCGCACTGTGTCGATGATAGTATAAGAAGTCCCGCCACTATGTTAAGAAGCATTGTCGTTCCCGCCGGGCGACGCCCGTGTACCATTTTTTTCATGTCCGCCGGAGTAAACCTCTCCCCCGAAAGAGCGTAGTGCTGCACGGAGGGCTGTCAAGTAAATATCGGGTAGCCGGCTTTCCCGGGCGAAACAGGCTACCGAAATCCTTGACGTGGATCGATATACATAATGATACTTCGGAAACTTGGACCGGGTATCGGAATAAACAAAAGCGCGAGGTGCAGGCCGTTGAGAAAAATCGCCATTCCGCCAGTCATCTTCCTGGTTGCGCTCCTGTTTTTGGATTGCGCCTCGCAGGGGGCCTACAACCTTCCAGTCAGGAGACAGAAGCGCGTACTTACGGGGCTCGAGAACTTTTTGGCGCGGGATGCCGCGAATTATAGGGGCAAAAAAATCGCGCTGGTGACCAACCATTCAGGCGTCGACTATAATCTAAGTAAGAACATAGACCTGCTTCGCGCGGCGGGTATGGAGATTGTGCTCGCCTTTGCCCCCGAACACGGCCTGTACGGCCACGAAAACGACTACGACAATAGGCTGTACCGGGTGGACGAGCGGCTCAATGTGGTGGTATATAATCTGCACCATCTCTCCGTGGAGATGCTGCGATTTCTCCTCGGGCCTTCGGAGGCCGTAATCTTCGACATTCAGGACATGGGGATGCGCTGCTACACCTATGTCTCATCGCTCAAGCAGGTAATGGACGCGCTCGAGGGGACCGCAATAGAGCTCATCGTGCTCGACAGGCCCAACCCGCTCGGCTTTCTCGGCATCGACGGGGCCTATCTTCAAGACGGCTTCTGGTCGCGCCACATCAGCGCCTTCCCGTCAACGTTCATTTACAACCTCACCCTGGGTGAGGCGGCGAGGTATTACGGGGCCACGCATGTTAGTAACGTGAGGCTTCGAGTGGTGCCGCTCGCCAACTACCGCCGTGACCTTTTATTCAACGAGACGATGCTTCCCTGGGTGCCGCCGTCTCCGAATCTTCCGACCTATGAATCGGCAATCGTGTACTCGGCCGTAGTGATGCTCGAAGGGGTCAACCTCTCCGTGGGGCGTGGAACGACCAAGCCTTTCGAATACATCGGCGCGCCGTGGATAGAGCCGCGTGAGCTCGCGCGGCTACTCTCGGGCCTGGGTCTTCCAAATTTCCGGTTTCGTCCGGTATATTTCTCGCCGACCTTCTCGAAGTATGCGGGTATGCGCTGCGGCGGCGTCCATATCTTCTACATGGGGGGGGCCTTCAGCCCGATGGAGGTCTCGTATAAAATAATTTCGGCCATTAAGGCCGCCTATCCCAAGTTTCGCTGGGACTACAGAGGCGGCCGCTACCATGTCGATTTTCTCGCGGGGACCGACCTTTTCAGGGAAAACATGGACGCCGGCAGGCCCTTTTCGGAGTTCGCCGCGCGGATAGCCGAAGGCCAAAGGCGGTTCGACCGGCTGCGGAAAAAGCATCTGCTGTATTGATTCGCCGGACGCGGCGGGCGCATCACATGTCAAGAAAATCCATAAAGCGCTGAATGGCCTCGGGAAGCCGGCCGGTTTCGTCCGTGTATTTTTTAAAGCGCCGCTGGAAGCCCGTTACGTCCCTGGTGTGTATGTTCTTGTACTTGGTGGCTATCTCGCTGAACGCCGGCATGTTCTCGAGCTTTTCGCGCACCTCTTTCCTGAAGGGAATGTAGCGATAGAACATCTCGCGGACCACGGTATTCAGCTTCATGATGCCGTCCTTCTCGAAGAGCACCCACATGACGTAGTCTTCGGCAAAGCGGTCTCGGTTCGTTCGAATGCTCTTGAATCGCTCGGCTATCTTCTCCTTGGCCTCCGTGGATAGCTTGGGGTTCTTCTTGAAAAAGTTCACATAATCGAAATAGACTCCGGTAAGGCCGCCCTCCACTGGGTCCGCCCACATGGCCCCCTTAAGCGAGCGGTTGAGCTCCCATCGGAAGCAGGCCAGCGTGTGCGCCAGGCTCTTCATAATGTCCCCCATGAAGAGGATGGGCACGACGATTCTCCCGCGCGTCTTCCGGTTTGTGCCGTCAAGCTCCTGCCAGAGCATGGTCTTGGTGCCGAACGAGGGCAGCAGGATAAAGTTCGGTATTACCTCGTCCTGGATGATCTCCCGGGCCTCGCCTATCCTTTCAACCGTTTCCCGATAGTAGGCCGAGAAGTCGATCTCCCTGAGTGCAAGCACCGTCGATTCCAGTTTTTTCTTGGAGATATAAAAATTGGCCGGATTGCCCCGCATTACCATGGAGGTCAGGATTGGAAAGGCCGTGGCCGTGGAACCGGAGCAAACGGTGATGGTGTTCAGCAGGCGGTGGTCGATCTCGAATATCATCTTGTTGATGTTTTCCTCGTCCGCGTCCACCTTCCCGCCCTTGGCCTTTTTCTTGTGCTTTTCCTCCTCGCGCAGGTGCGCCTCGTAGGAGAGCCCCATCTCGGTGATGCTCGGATTCTCCTTGCCGTCGTGGATTCGCTTGAGGAACTCGTGTTCGTGATAGATGGTCAGGCCGGAGGGTTCCCCGGGCCGCGCCGCGATCTCGTGAAGCTCCTCTATCTGCTCCTGCTCCAGCATGGTCTCGTCGAGAAAGCCGAAGTTAAGCATCAGGCGCACGGGCGGCGGGAGGACCGGCTCGCTATGGCTGCGAAGAAGGACCTGTTTGTAAAGATCGAGATATAGCTTGGTGATGAAGCGCCGTATCTTGCGGCCCTCGGGCTCGGTATTGAAGGGATTCTGCATTTTCCGAAAGTCGTTGAGCACTTTTAGAAAATTGTTCTGGAACTCCTTGTCGATTAGGGAGAACTCGAATATCTGCTGTATGGAGTTGTTGTACTCCCGGCCGAGGGAGCTCACCTTGCGCGGGGCGGGGCGGTCTCCCGCGCCCGCTTCGTCCTTCCGGGAGACGTAGAGCTCGTGGAGTTTTTTGAATCCCGGGAACACCTCGGAGAGTTTTTTGCCGGACAGCTCCTCGAAGAAGGAGTGCACCTTCACCGCGACCGAGAGGAAATTCTTCAGGAAATCCGCCGAGAGCCTGCCGGTTCGCTGCCATGCGGCGAAGGCGCCCGAGTCGACGAGCACGCTGGTCCAGCTCCCCTCCGGGCCGAAGAGAACCGAAAGCTCCTCGTCTATCAGAGTATGAATGGCCTCTATGCGGTCGAGGACTTTAAGGAGGTTGTCGGAGATAGTCTCGAACATGTAGGTGGCGATGGACGGGTCACGCTTGACGATTCCTATGAGCACGTTGACGTCGAGTTTAAGGAATTTGTTGATAAAATTGCACTGCTTGAGGTCCAGGATGGTCTCCATCGGGAGGCCCGGAAACGAGTATTTCTTGCGAAGCACGCCTCCGTTGTCCGCAATAATAAATTTCGCGTCGAAACTGCCGGGGAAGCTCCCGCCGTTCAGCACGTATGTGTCATGAAGCGCGCTCGCCCTCTGTTCGAGCTTTTCCGGAAGCGTCCCCTGGCGGAGCTCCTTGTGCATGAGGCAGAGGTTGTCGTTTATGCGCGCGATGTTCTGGTGGAGGTTGGCGTAGCGGGAGGCGTCGGGAATGGACAGCTCCAATCTTCGGAAGAGATTGGAAAGCACGTCCGCCGCGAGGGGGGTATTGTCGATCACTATGTGCTGGAAGCCGCCCTCTTTTATGGGGTATTTGGAGACGTAGGAGTCCTCGATGGCCCTTATGGATTTTTTATAAGGTTCGGCGAAAAGTATGCTGAGTCCCGAAATGAGGTTCCTCTCCTTTATGGTCCCGACCCTTTTACTCTTCGATAGGAGAATGTCGGTATGGAGCTCCTCGTATTCCGGCGGGGCCGAGAGGATCTCGAGCGCGCCGCTGTGCATGTAATACATATAGCGGGGCTCTTCCCCCTGGCGGATCAGTAGCTGTCCCTTTTTAAACAGGTCGCCCTTCGAGCTGCCATTACTGGAGGTCATGGTGTCTTTCTCTATTTTCCTTTAAATCCTGGTCGCGTTCGATCGTTATTGTTCAGATTCGCTCACCCCGTCCCGCCAGGCGGGCCAAGGGCGCGGCGGAATGTCCGCGTCGAAGCTGAACCGTCGAATTGGTATGATATATTAAATAACGGCATTTTCAATAAATAAATTTAGGAAGTGCGTATTTTTATCGATTTCAGGTATTCGTCCCATTCCGCCGGCAGGAGATTTTTTTTCCTGTTGTTGCAGTCCTTGCAGGCGGCGACTATATTATAGCGTTCGGAGGTCCCGCCCCGCGAGATGGGTATTAGGTGGTCCATGGTAAGCTCCGAGGGCGGTACGCTTGCGCCGCAATAATGGCATATTCCGGCGGCCGTTTTTTTTCTCCACCACGACGTCGAACGTAGTTCCCGCGCCCTGTGCTTTTCGTGTGATGCTATCGCTTCCGGGTCCATGCAAACGTCCGCCCCGCCTTTCCTATGGCGCCGGGAGTCCTTTCGCCGGTCATCGCGCCGCGACATCGGCCTTCCTCGTGTAACGCGCCCGTCTACGCAAAACGCTCGCCCTCCGCGGGCCGGTGGCCGTTGATAAACGAGAGGCCGTCCATTTGCCTTTTACCCTCGGGCTGGAGCGCGAGTATTTCGAGCGCCCCGTCGCCCGTATGGATTAGGAGCCGTTTTTTACGTTGTACGGCGAGGAGCCCGGGCTCCATCGCGCCGGGAAGCTCCACGGAGGCCGGTGCTGTCCTCCATATCTTTATATGGTCACCGCGAAATTCCGTCCAGGCCCCCGGGCGCGGGTTTAGGCCCCGCACGCGATTGTGGATTTCGAGGGCGCCGGCATTCCAGTCAATTCGGGCGAATTCGTGGTCGATCTTTCCGCAGTAGGTGGCCTCCGATTCGTTCTGGGGCTTGGGCCGCGCCGTGCCGCTTCCAAGCGCGTCTATGGCCTCAAGAAGCAGGCCGGCGCCAAGCGGTCGCACGGCCTCGTAAAGGTCCTCCGCAGTGTAATCGGGGGATATGGAGAGCTTTTTCTGCAGGACGATATCGCCCGCGTCGAGGCGCTCGTTTATCATCTGCACCGTTACCCCGGTTTCGGTCTCGCCGTTTATAATGGCCCATTCTATCGGCGCCGCGCCGCGGTAGCGCGGCAAGAGCGATGGATGGAGATTGATGGTCCCAAGGCGGGGCATCTCGAAGACGGTGCGCGGTATGAGCCGTCCGAAGGCCACCACAACGAAGAGTTCGGCCGCCTCGGCCGTTAGCGCGTCCAAAAAAGCCGGGTCCTTGAGGCTTGGCGGATGGTGGAAGCGTATGCCGCGCTCCAGGGCGACCTCCTTTGCCGGACAGCACCGAACGTGGAGGTTGCGCCCGCAGGGCTTGTCTTCGTTGGTTACGATAAAGGCGATATCATGCGCGTCGGCGAGCGTTTCCAGACAATAAGCGGCGATCTGCGGCGTTCCGAAAAAGCCTATCCTCATTTTCCCCTGTTGAGCTTTTTAATTTTTTTGAGCTCAGCGGTAAGCTCCTTGCGGTCCTGGCCCTCCAGGTGGTCGATAAACAGCCTGCCGTCCAGGTGGTCTATCTCGTGCTGCAGTACGCGCGCAAGGAGGCCTCCCGCCTCGAAGCGCATCTCCTTTCCGTCCGGGGTCACCGCGCTAACGGCGATTTCGAGAGGCCTCGAGATTATGGCGTTTATCCCCGGCACCGACAGGCAACCCTCCTCGTATGGGCCGGTATTTTCCGAGCGGGCCGTAATTACAGGGTTGATGAGCGTAAGAATGGGTCCCTTGTAGGACTCTATGTCGAGAATGAGCAGGCGCTGCGACACACCAACCTGCGGGGCGGCGAGGCCAATGCCGCGCGCGCCGTACATAACGTTGAACATCGACTCGATGAGGTCGATGGTGCCCTGGTCTATGGTCTTGATATTCTCCGCTATCTTGCGGAGGGTTTCATTCCCGTAATATACAAGATGGTTATTCGATCCAGCCATGGTGCGCGCGTCTCCAATGGTCGTTTTCATCTCCGTTTTGCGCGGGCCCGGTTTGTTTGCCCGCGTCGACGTTATTAATAATATATCATGACCGGGGTATAAATCAAGCCTGGAGGCGTATCCGTGCAAACGCCGTGTCTACATTTGGACGGGGAGGTCATTTTATCAAGAATTTATGGGAAAATTCAAATTTTTTGTTGCCCGTATGGTCGGTTTTCTACCGATAGAAAACACGGCCCGAGGGCCGATGGGAGACGCTGCCGCGCCGGATGGAAAATAATTGACATGTATTCATATGGTGATAATTGTGCGTATTCCGGCCGCCAAGACACCCGCGCCCATACCGTTCTCTGATAGAGCGAACAGTGAATCGAATGATGAATACATTCACGGTAAAAATACTGTTAAACAGGCTCGCGCGATTGGCGGCCGTTTCGGCCATTTTCCTATTGCTCGTCCCCGCCTTCGCCTCCCCGGGCCCGGCTGTCCAGTCGGGCCGCGTGATCGATGATTTCGCGCGCGTTCTTACCGCGCGCGGCTGGAAGGTGTATCTCGACGAGCCCGGATCGCTAAGGGCATACCGCCTTCGTAATGACTTCGAGGAGCTCAGGGCCCGGCTTTCCGGCAATGCCGATGGCGGGTTCGAGGTGTACGATGCCGGCATTTCCTACGACGGCATGGAACGGAAGCGCAGCTTCCGCATCCGCGTATCCGGAACGGACGAGACCGGTACTGACCCGGTCCGTGTGGTGCTTCCCTGGTTTCTGGAATCGCTGGAGCTGCGGGGCCCGTGGCGGCGGAGCGCCTACAGGGCATCCGTCTCGGCCGGATACAACCGTTTCCATGAATCGGAGGCCTATCCCAGATGGCGCGTCGGTACGCTCCAGTTGGGGGCCGACATACTGCACGACCCGGCACGGCACGTGAGCGAGCGCGACATGCGCCTGTCGACGGGCGACTATTTCCACATCCAGGCGTACGCGAACCTCAGCCCGGAATGGAAGGACGTGTGGTACGATATCAAGCTGATCCTGGCGGGCTTGCAGACGATCTCGCCGGAAGACCAGTCGGCCCGCACGGTCCTTGGATTGTTCTCAAGCCTCGAGCTTTTCCGTCCTTCCATGAACTTCAAGGAGTTCATGTGGAGCGATAATGTCTACGAAGACCATCCACATGTACAGTTCTTGATCCTTAAACCGTTCATGCCGGGCATCGTCCGGCAGTGGGGCCCTGAGCGCCGATACAGCGCATCCGCCTTCGCCTCGGCCGCCGTATCCGTAAACTCCTCGCTCTGCGCCACGAATATAAGCGAGGCGGAGGAGGACGGCTTGAGCCCCATATTCCGTTCGAAGTTTTATGGGGACCGCAGACAGAATTTCTATTACGGCTGGTCGGTGCCCATTGTCCTGTCGCTTGCGGCGGACCGCCTCGGGCCGCTGCGCCTTGGGGCCGATTATCGGTTTTACTATTTTTCGCCCGTCGAAAATGAGAGGGCGTACGACGTGCTGAATGTTCCCGGCGGATCGATCGGTTTCTATCTTTCGCACGGGGTGCTCGCAACGGTGGCCTATGAGTACTGGTATGCGTACAGCCGCCTTAGGTCGGAGACCAAAAACCATTCGTGGCACAGGGTCAATTTCGGCCTGGAATGCAAAATAGGCTCCGGCGCCCATTCGCCGGAAAGGGGCTGAGGCGTGGTGAAGACAATGGCGATATTCAGTCGGCTGCTGGGCCGCTTTATCCGGGGGCTTGCCCTGGCCGCGCTCATCCTGCCGGCGTGGGCCTTCCTGTCTCCGCTTCCCGCAGCCTCGAAGGAGCCCATCGTCAGGATGGACCTCGTTGATACCGATGTCGAGTTTCCGGTGCTGGGGGACTATTACGCCAAAGGCTTTTTCAAGCGGTATGACGCCGCGGTTCGTTACGTGCGGCAGGCGGAGGCGCCGACGGTGGACGAAGGCATTTTGCTTGTCAGCAGGCGTCTTCAATACGAGGGCCTTTATGGCGTGGGCTTTATCCTTTATCCGCGAAACGAAGGAGGCCTCGTTTCGAGCATTCGATGGGCAATTCCCGACGGCAGGGACTTCGAGCGCGACAGCACGGAGGCGCTCGAAGGGGTGCTTGCCGTAACGCTGACGGGCGAAAAGGGGAAGCGGGGGAAATCCACAGTCGCCTACGCCCTTTCCTCGGGGAACAGACGGATAAGCGATCTGGCATACGCGGAGAAGGAGGGGGAAACGGTCATAACGGGCTATACGGTGGACGTGAGTGCGCCCCCCTCGCCCAGGGCGCGCTTCTGGCGGGCGTTAGGGGGTGTTGTGCTTGTAAACGCCCTGGGCGAGATCGATTACGCCATGAAGATAAACTCCAATGTCGACGACTGGAAATACCCGCTCACCATGAAGGGTTTCAAGCGAAAGGTCGCCGATGGAATGAGATTGGACGCCAACAACTTTACGACTAACTGCGTGGGACACGTCTATTCGGGAAACCTCTATTACAACGCCGCGCGCAGCAACGAGTACGGCTTCTTCGGCTCGATGATGTTTTCCATCGCGGGAAGCCTCATGTGGGAATACTTAGGCGAGTTCAAGGAGGAGGTCTCGCTTAACGACCTGCTCGCAACCGGCATAGGCGGGGCGATTTTCGGGGAGGCCCTCCACCAGACTGGGGTGTTCGTGGAGAAAAACATGTCCCCCGGGTTGCTTAGAAACGCGATCGTTCTCATAGTCGACCCTTTCCGCGTGGTCAACCGCGCGCTGGACCGCGCCTGCACCTCGACCTATAAGATAAGCGTGAGCTTTATAAGCCCCGCACAGGCGGCAGCCGAGGGGCTCAAAAGGGGGCGCTGAGACCAGGCGTTTAATTTTGACGCGCCTTCATTCCTGTGGTATTAAAATATAATTGACATTCGGCGCTATTCTGACATTGAATCCATTTTTATCGCCGGGTGAATGATAAAATGGATAGGATTTTTCATTTTTCCGGAAGTCCGGCTCGAGTTGGACAAAAAAAGGCGTACAGGGAGAACGGCCGTGAAGATGACGGGTGCGGAGATCATTATAGAATCCCTTAAAAAGGAGGGGGTGGAGCACATCTTCGGCTATCCGGGCGGCGCGGTGATTCCCATCTTCCATCAGCTGTTCGACGCCCCTTTCAATTTCTACCTGGCGCGGCACGAACAGGGGGCGGTGCACGCGGCCGACGGCTACGCGCGCGCCTCGGGCCGGGTTGGCGTGGTCATAGCGACCTCCGGTCCCGGAGCGACCAACCTGGTCACGGGAATAGCGACAGCCTATATGGACTCGGTCCCGCTGGTGCTCTTCACCGGACAGGTGTCGACAGAGATGATAGGTAACGACGCCTTCCAGGAGGCGGATATCACCGGCATCACGCGGCCAATATCCAAACACAATTATCTCGTCCAGAGGGTGGACGATCTTGCGCGAATCATCAAGGAATCCTTCTATATCGCCTCAACGGGCCGTCCGGGGCCGGTTGTGGTCGACGTTCCCGTGGATGTCTCCAGGGCGGAGACCAAATTCGCCTATCCGGAGCAGGTGAACCTGCGAAGCTACAAGCCCGTTTACAAGGGGCATCCCCTGCAGATAAGCAAGGCCTGCAAGCTCATAGAGCAATCGAAGCGGCCTGTCATATATTCGGGGGGAGGTGTGATAAGCTCGAACGCCTCGGCGGAGCTTAGGGAGTTCGTCAAAAAAACCGGCATTCCCATCACCACAACCCTCATGGGGATGGGGGCCTATCCGGAGACCGACCCGCTATCGCTCAAGATGCTCGGCATGCACGGCACCTGCTACGCCAATCAGGCCGTGCACGATTCCGACCTGCTGATCGCCATCGGCGCGCGTTTCGACGACCGCGTTACCGGAAAGATCTCCGAATTCATCCCCGAGGCGCGGGTGATCCACATCGACATAGACCCTTCGTCGGTCAGTAAAAACGTGCAGGTCGACATTCCGATCGTCGGCGACTGCCGCCAGATACTCGCCGAGATAAATAAAATGGTCAAGGCGCCCGACATAGGGGAATGGATAGATTATTTACAAAAGCTCAAGGTGGAAAACCCGCTGACCTATAAGGACAGCGGATCGAGGATAAAGCCGCAGCATGTAGTGGAAAGGATTTATGCGCTCACCGGGGGGAAGGCCGTAATATGCACCGAGGTGGGGCAGAACCAGATGTGGGCGGCGCAGTTCTTTGAATACTCCGAACCGCGAAGCTTCATCTCGTCCGGGGGGCTCGGCACCATGGGCTTCGGCTTTCCGGCGGCGATCGGCGCGCAGATCGCTCGGCCCGACAGGCGCGTCATCGACATAGCGGGAGACGGCTCCATCCAAATGAACATCCAGGAGCTTATCGTCGCCGTACAGCACCGCCTCCCGGTCATCATAGCGATTCTCAACAACGGCTTTCTCGGGATGGTGCGCCAGTGGCAGCAGCTTTTTTACGACAAGCGCTACTCCCACACGTGCATCAACTTCCAGCCCGATTTCGTAAAGCTCGCGGAGGCGTACGGGGCGGAGGGCATACGCGTTGAGAAGAAGGAGGAGGTCGACGCCGCCATAGAGAGGGCGCTTTCCATTACGGACCGGCCCATCATCATAGACTTCAGGGTGGACCGCGAAGAGAACGTTTACCCCATGGTCCCGGCGGGCAAGACTATCAAGGACACCATCACGAGGGAACTCCTATGAGGCACGTCATATCCGTAAAGGTGGAGAACAGGGCGGGCGTGCTCGCGCGCGTGGCCGGCCTTTTCTCCGCACGCGGTTACAACATCGACTCGCTGGCGGTAAGCCAGACCGAGCAGGAGGACGTGTCGGTCATGACGATCGTGGTGCGGGGCGACGACCGCATCATAGAACAGGTCAAAAAGCAGCTCAACAAACTCATCGACGTCATAAAGGTCTCGGACCATTCGGAATACCCCTCGATTCAGCGGGAGCTTGCGCTTGTCAAGGTGAACGCCCAGCCCGCCAAGCGCTCGGAGGTATACCAGATCGCCGGCATATTCAGGGCGGAAATAGTTGACATATCGCTTAAGACCGTTACGCTCGAACTTACGGGAGAGCCGGAGCGAATCGACAATTTCATCGAGCTGTTAAGGCCGTATTCCATAAAGGAGCTCATCCGGACGGGCCGAATCTCGATGAGCAAGGAATAGCGCATAATTTGCCCCGCCTGCGCCGCGGCGACGAACCCCCGAATAGAAGAGAACCGTCGAGGGCGCATCGCGCGCCGCCGTTTACGCGCGGCCTCGGGGCGTTATATTAAAGGAGTGTAATCATGGCGAAGATGTATTACGACGACGAGGCGGATCTTGGCGTCCTGGGAAATAAATTGATTGCGGTCATAGGCTACGGGAGCCAGGGCCACGCGCAGGCGCAGAACCTCCGCGACAGCGGGCTTAAGGTCATCGTTTCGGAGCTTCCCGGCACCGACAACTACAGGCTGGCCGAATCGCACAACTTCAAGCCGGTATCGGCCAAAGAGGCCGCCGAAAAGGCCGATGTAATCCAGATCCTGGCGCAGGACCACATCCAGGCGAAGCTGTTTAAAAGCGATGTGGAGCGGAGCCTTAAGGCGGGCAAGACGCTCGTCTTTTCGCACGGTTTCAACATACACTTCGGAGAAATCGTCCCGCCGAAGGATGTGGACGTAATCATGGTCGCCCCCAAGGGGCCCGGACACCTGGTGCGAAGCGAATACGAAAAGGGTGGCGGCGTGCCTTCGCTCATCGCCATACACAACGACGCCTCCGGGAAGGCGAAGGCCACGGCGCTCGCCTATGCGAAGGGCATTGGCTCGACAAGGGCCGGCGTGCTCGAGACGACTTTCAAGGAGGAGACCGAGACCGACCTCTTCGGCGAACAGGCCGTTCTCTGCGGCGGGGCCTCGGAGCTGGTGAAGGCCGGCTTCGACACTCTGGTCGCGGCCGGCTACCAGCCGGAGATCGCATACTTTGAATGCCTGCACGAGCTCAAGCTCATTGTGGACCTCTTCTACCAGGGCGGCATTAACTACATGCGCTATTCGGTTTCCGACACCGCCGAGTTCGGCGATTACGTGAGCGGGCCGCGCATCGTGAACGACGCCACCCGAGCCGAGATGAAGAAGATACTCGCCGAGGTGCAGGACGGCTCCTTCGCCCGGCGCTGGATAAAGGAGAACGAGGAGGGACGCCCTTTTTTCAACAAAGTGAAGGAAGAACAGCGAAACCACCAGATCGAAAAGGTGGGCTTTGAGCTTCGCAAGATGATGAAGTGGATCGACGCCAAATAGCCGGATCCAAATAGCGGCCCGCCCGGCCGAGGAACGAGTTAAGTTAAAAAAGACGGTGATGAGAATCACCGTCTTTTTGTTTGGGCCATCGTTTTTTCGCAACCTTCAGGCCGGAATCTCCGTCGGTAGGGGTGTAAACAACCAAATTTAGAAATCCGCACGGGGGGTTTTAAATGTTAAAGCGACGGGTTTTACTCGTCTATCCGGAGATACCGGCCACCTACTGGAGCTTTAAATACGCTCTCGACTTTGTTGGAAAGAAAGCGGTACTGCCGCCGCTGGGCCTTATAACGGTCGCCGCCATGCTTCCGGAGGAATGGGAATGCAGGCTTGTGGACATGAACGTGGAGCCGCTCGAAGACGAGGCGATAGAGTGGGCCGACATGGTATTCGTCTCGGCAATGCTCGTTCAGCGCGCCTCGTTCGAAAAGGTGGTCGCGCGGGTCGGTCGCCTCGGTCGTTGTGTGGTGGCCGGCGGGCCGTATCCGACCGCGATGCACTGCGATATCGGCGGTGTGGACCACTTCGTGCTCAACGAGGCGGAGGCGACGCTTGCGCCTTTTCTGCGCGACCTGGAAAAAGGAAAACCGAAGCGCGTGTATTCCGACGAAACCAGGCCCGATATCGCCGCGACTCCGGCGCCGCGCTTCGATCTGCTCGATATAGATTGTTATTCGACGGCCTCGCTTCAGTTTTCGCGGGGATGCCCCTTCAACTGCGAGTTTTGCGATATCATCGAAATGTTCGGCCACGTGCCCCGAGTCAAATCTCCTGGCCAGTTTCTGCGCGAGATGGACTCCCTTTACGCGACTGGCTTCCGTGGGCCGCTGTTTATAGTAGACGACAACTTCATCGGCAACAAACACAGGGTCAAGGAGCTCTTGAGAGAAATCATCATCTGGCAGAAAAAATACGGTCATCCGTTCAGCCTTTCGACCGAGGCGAGCATCAATTTGGCCGATGACGACGAGCTGCTCGAGCTTATGGCGGAGGCCGGTTTTATGATGGTATTCGTAGGCATCGAGACTCCGGTGGAGGAGTCGCTTTCGCTAGCGGGTAAAACCCAGAATCTTAAGGGAAACATGCTCGAGAGCATACGGAAAATCCAGGGACGCGGAATCGAGGTGACGGGAGGCTTTATAATAGGCTTCGACACGGACCCGGAGGACATATTCGACCGGCAGATAGGATTTGTACGGGAATCCGCCATCCCGACCGCGATGGTGGGGCTTCTTATGGCCCTGCCCAATACGCGGCTTTACCGCAGGCTCGAGGCTGAGGGGAGGATCACCGGGCTTTCGACAGGCAACAACACCCACGACGTCCGGGTGAATTTCGAATCCAAGCTCCCGCCGGGCGTGCTTTACGATGGATACCGGCGAGTTATACGAGAGATATACGGCCCGCGGGCCTATTTCGACCGCTGTCTGGAGCTTTTACGGCGCTTCCCGAAAAAAAAGAGGGTAAACGTAAAAAAGACCACATACAGAGGGAAAAACCGTTTGATTTCGTTTCTCGAGGCAAGGGCCCTCTTCGCGTCGCTTTTTCGGCAGGGGCTTTCATGGTACGGGCCGGAGTATTTTAGATTCCTGGCCAAATCGCTTTTCATCAATCCTTCCCGTTTTCCCCAGGCGGTCGGGATGGCTATAGAGGGGCATCATTTTATGACTATGACCGGGGAAATCCTGGCGGATGCGCTCCGCAAGGCGCGTTCGGACGATGCCGGCGGAAAGCTCGACGGTTTCCGTAAAATCGTAGACGACAAGATCGCTTTGGCCTACCGGACCGAGGCCGACGCATCGCCTATTGGCCGGCGGCACGAGACGGGACTGTAAATGCTTTGACAGTCCCGGCAAACGGGCAAAGGCTTGAACCCATATACGGGGCGCCGTGCGCGCCGCCGGACAACATAACGCGGAGGGGGACATGCAGAACGCACCATCGGTCGCGGTAAACATCATCGTATCCGTCATTCCGATCGTCGGCATCGTAATGGGGGGCGTTGTGATATTTTTTTATCTTTTCTGGAGCCACAGGCAGCGGATGTTGATGATAGAGAAGGGACTTTTAACGCGTCGGCACTTCGACCTCCGGCTTTTCAGCCTGCTTCTGGGGCTGGTGCTAATGGGGATCGGCGCGAGCCTTACGCTTTTTTTCCTTTTAAAGGAGGGGCTGGCCTACAGTGTGCTCTCCGGCCTCATTCCGCTCGGAATAGGGGTGAGCCTCCTCCTCTTCTTTGTCGTAAGCGGGAGTGCGCGATCCGATGAGCGAAAAGGGGGCTGAGGCGCTTGCGGATGAGAGGATCGTCACGCTGGTGCTTCGGGGCAGGACGGACCTTTTCAGGGAGCTCGTTAAGCGGCACCAGCGCCGGGTCCATTATATGGGAATGCGCTTCTTCCGCAACGATGACGACGCGCGGGATTTCGCGCAGGAGGTGTTCATGAAGGCCTATACGGCGCTTGGAAGCTTTCGCGGAGAATCGAGGTTCGTCACATGGCTTTTGCGTATCGGTTTCAACCACGCGGCCAATCGGAGAAGGGCCTCCCATGATACGGCTGGCGTCGAGGAGGATTATCCGGAAAGCCGCTACCCCGGACCTGAGGCATTGTCCCTGCGGGCCGAGACGGCCGAAGCTGTTTCGAGGGCGCTTGCCTCCCTCCCGGGGAAATACAGGATATGCGTTGATTTCTTTTTCTTTATGGGATTATCTTACGGGGAGATAAGCGATATCACCGGGTTTCCGGTGAACACCATAAAGTCGCATGTCTTCAGGGCGAAGGGGATGCTTCGCGACGCCCTGAGGGGATCGGCCGCGGAGGAGTACCATGAAATGTGACGAGGCGATGCGAAGGCTCCTTGAACACGACAATGCGCCCGGCTATCCTTTGCCTCTCCGTTTGCATCTTCGCCGGTGCGCGCACTGCCGCGCCGAGGAGGCCCGGCTGCGCGCGGCCCTGGAGGAGCTCAAGGCCGTGGCGCTCTCCCCACGGGACATGGACATCTCCGACGCGGTGATGGCCGGGATAGAACGTCTCGAATCCTACCGCCGCGATGTTCCTATGTACAACTGGATCGGAGGAGGGCTTGCCATTCTCGGGGGCATCGTTCTAATCTCGTTCAGCGATTCCTTCGCCTGGCTGCGCGGCTCCTTCGGCGGCGATTTCGAGGTCCCGCTTTCCATCGTGCTGGGCATCGTCATCACCCTGTACGCCTCCGCATTTATCGCCACGCATCTCGACATGGCCGAGAGCTGGATGGCCAAACGCCGCGGTTAGGCGCGCTCATCATCGCAAGCGGCGGATCGAATCTCCGGCCAAAACATGGTCTCCCGCCTTTCCCGCTATGATGGATGAGGGATCGCTCCGTCACGCGGGCCGCTTCACCATGCTTTCGCCCATGGCGGGATTGCTTTATCCTTTGCCGGCCTTCGCCCGGCCGGGACGATCGCCGCGTCCTTTACCGGCGCGCCTGCGTAGGGCCCGACCGTCGCCGTTCAGCCGGCCTTCCGCCCAGGCTCAGTGCGCCTCGCCCCAGTCGGCGCCCCAGCCCATATCCACGACGATAGGGACTGAAAGCCGTATCGCCCCTTCCATCTTCTCGCGGACCATGGCGCCGAAGACTTCCTTCTCGCCCACCGGCACCTCGAAGACGAGCTCGTCGTGCACCTGGAGGATCATCCTGCCACCGAAGTTTTTTTCCTCTATCTCGCGCTGTATGTCTATCATGGCCACCTTGATAAGATCGGCGGCGGCGCCCTGGATCGGCGTGTTGATGGCGATGCGCTCCGCTCCCTCGCGCCTGAATTGCGCCGTGGAATCGATGTCCGGAATAGGGCGCCTTCTGCCGAGTATGGTCCGCACGTATCCCTTCTCGCGGGCGAACGCGACAGTCTCGTCTATGTAGCGTTTGAATCCCGGATAGGTCTCGAAGTAGCGGTTTATGAATTCCGCCGCGTCGCGCACCGAGATATCCGCCTGTTGCGAGAGCCCGAAGGGGGAAACGCCGTAGATCGTGGCGAAATTGATTACCTTGGCCTGCCTGCGCATATCGCCCGTCACGGCGTCCATGGGCACGCCGAAGACCGATGAGGCTGTGAGAGCGTGGATGTCCATGCCCTTTTCAAATGCCTCGGTCATCCGCTCGTCGCCGGAGAGATGCGCCGCCAGGCGGAGCTCTATTTGCGAATAATCGGCCGAGAGAAGCAGCATCCCCTTTTCGGGCACGAACCCGCGCCGGATTTTTTTTCCGAGCTCGTCGCGTATCGGGATGTTCTGCAGATTGGGTTCGGACGATGAGAGGCGGCCGGTGGCCACAACGGTCTGGTTGAACGAGGTGTGTATCCTGCCCGTCGAGGGAAGCACGAGCCGCGGCAGGCTGTCGATATATGTGCTCTTCAGTTTGGCCAGGGTGCGGTAGGCGATGAGGCCGTCGATGATGGGGTGCGATCCCCTCAGTGTTTCGAGCACCTGTATGTCGGTGGAAAAGCCCGTCTTGGTCTTCCTGACGGGCTTGAGGCCCAGCCTGTCGAAGAGCACGGCGGAAAGTTCGCGCGTGGAGTTGATGTTGAAGCGCGAACCGGCCTCGCTGTATATGCTTTCCTCGGTCTCTTCGAGCATGCGCTGGTTTTCCCTCGCAAGCTTCTCGAAGTGTTTGAGGTCGATCTTCACCCCGTATAGCTCCATGAGCGCGAGCACCCGGGAGAGCGGCATCTCCACGTCGTGGAAGAGCGGCCCGAGCCTTTCCCCCTCAAGCCGTGCCGAAAGTATCCGCTGGAGACGAAGCGTGATGTCGGCGTCCTCGATCGCGTAGTCGGCAAGCTCCCTGAGGGGCACCTCGGTGATCGAGAGCGTGTCCCTGCCCTTGCTGACCAGCTCCTTGAAGGTGGTGGTCTTGTAATCGAGAAACCTCATGGCCAGCTCGTCCATGTTGTGCCGGCGCTCCGAGGGGTCCAGCAGGTAGGACGCTATCATGGTGTCGAAGTGGATGCCGCGGAGTTCAATGCCCGCGTTTTTCAATACCACGATATCGTACTTTATGTTCTGGCCGATCTTCTTGATGGATGCGTCCTCGAGCATCGGCTTTAGGAGCTTGAGGGCCTCGCTTTGGTCCACGTGGTCCTCGCTGAAAAGCGAGCAGCTCTGGATGGGAACGTAAAAGCCCGCGTTTTCCTCCACCGCGAGGGAGATGCCTACAAGCTCCGCGGCGACGGGGCTTGTGCTGGTGGTCTCGGTGTCCACCGACACCATTCCCGCCGCACGGATGGCGTCGAGGGCCCCCTCGAGCTCTTTGACGGTTTTAATAATTCGGTAATCGCGGTCCGAGCGGGCGGCCGCACCGGCCCCGTCCTCTGGGCCGGCGAGGTCCTTTACGATGGATTCCATCTCGTGAGTTCGGAAAAAGGAGCGCACGGCCTCGCTTCGCACGTCCGGCGTGGCGGCTTCCTCGATATTGAAGGCCAAAGGCAGGTTCGTGCGTATTGTAACGAGATCGCGGCTCAGGTAGGCCATGTCGCGGTTTGATTCCAGGGTTTCACGGAGTTTTCCCTTTATGCCTTCCAAATTCGAATAAATCCCGTCGAGGCTGCCGTGCTCCTGGATGAGCTTGAGCGCCGTCTTCTCGCCCACGCCGCGCACTCCGGGGATGTTGTCCGAGGCGTCGCCGGTCAGCGCCATATAATCGATCACCTTCTCGGGGCCTATTCCAAGCTTTGCCTGTACCGCCGCCGCGTCATAGGTCTCGAATTCGGCTATGCCCTTTTTATTGGCGTAAATGGATGTGTTGTCGTCGACGAGCTGATAGGCGTCCTTGTCGCCGGTTACGAGGACCACCTCCACCTCCTTTGAGGCGTGCGAACGCGCGATGGAGCCCAGTACGTCGTCGGCCTCGTAATCGGCCTCCTCGATCCTTTGGATGCCCATCGTCTCCACCATCAGCTTTATCTCCTCGATCTGGGAGCGCAGATCGTCCGGCATCTTCTCCCTGTTCGCCTTATACTCCGGGTACAGTTCGAACCGGAACGATTTTCGCGGCGGGTCGAACGCCACAGCCAGGTAATCGGGCTTTTGGTCCGCAAGAAGCCTTAGAAGCATGCGCGCGAAACCGAATATGGCCGAGGTGTTTTGTCCCTTCGAGTTGGTGAGAGGGTTCTTGATGAAGGCGAAATAGGCCCTGTAGCAGAGGGCGTGGCCGTCGATGACGAAAAGCCGCTTTTTCACGGGAGTGCTCCGATCGCTTTTGCGATAGTATAGGCATCGGTCTTAACAGATCAAGAATAATTAGCGTTCCGCCGACAAGCCGAAGGGCGGCATCCCACGGCCGGGGCTTTCCGGTTTTTTCGCGCAGTGGAGGAATATGGCTTGCGAAAGCGCGGGGCGCGACGCATAGATGGCATGGGCGCACATTATCTGCGGAGACTAGCGGAATGAACTGTACGGGCACCATCTTGCGACGACTACTGTTAGTTTCTATCTTGCTTTCCGTCCTCCTTCTCGGCGCGTCTCCGGCGAGGGAGGTCTCCGTCCATGTCATCATCTACCATACATTTCTCGGAAAGGAGCGCGTCTCCACGGATTTCAGCGTGGAAGAGCTGCGCGGACACATGGAAGGGCTGAGGGAGGGAGGCTTCAGGTTTGTAAGCATGGCCGACATCGAACGCGGCGCGGTATCGGGCGCGCGGAACGTGCTCATCTGCATAGACGATGGAAACAGGAGCGTTATGAAGGCCTATCGTGAGGTGCTTGGCCCCATGGGCATCAAACCGCTTCTTGCGATTTACCCAAACGTTATCGGCCGGAGAAAATACGCGCTCGACTGGGACGAGCTTCGCGCCCTTGCCGCTGACGGATGCGGGATCGCGGCTCACGGCTTCTTCCATCTCCATGTAAACGAAAAGCTGTACGCCCAAAACAGGCGCTATTTTATGGACGAGATCCACAAATCGAAACGGGTGCTGGAGGAGAGGATGGGAAGGCCCGTCAATGTGTTCGTGTACCCCTCCGGCGAAAAGTGCGCACACGCCATTCGCGAGATACGCGCGGCCGGCTACCGCTATGCCTTTACCATAAACTGGGGCACGTTGAAGGTGCCGCTCGAGATGAACGCGAACCCTTACGAGCTTCCCCGCTATATGCTGGTCAGGGGCAACTGGAAGAACGTCTTCGCCCTTATGGACAGAAAAGCCGGAAGGCCCGGAGGCAAGCCCTCCGCAAGCTCGAAACGTCAGCTCGTGCTGGACCGCTGACGGGCGCGCCGAGCCGCCGGCCGGGCCCTTTTCAGGCAGCGCGGATGCCGCGCCCGAAGTCGCGGTATCCCGCGATCGCCACGAAGGCGGCCAGCGTAAATATGGCCGCCGCCACGAAGACGTGCCGGTAGTCAAGCTCCAGTATCAGGCCGCTCAGCAGGCCCCCTATCCCCGAACCCAGAAACTGCGACGAATTGAATATCGAAAGCACCGTCCCCTTTAGCTGGGCGTTGGGGTAGCGCGATGCCGCGGCCGGCAGCACCGGCGAGAGGATGCAGTGTCCGGCGTAGAAGAGAAAGAAAGAGACTATATAGGCGGCGAGCCCGCCGGCGAAAATGGCGAGGAGGATTCCGGAGAACTCGAAGGCGAGGCCGACCGCCGTAATCAAGGCGCTCCCGCGCCGGTCCGCCTGTCGCGCGAATACAAACATGAGCGCGGTGCCGATGATGGAGACGGGGATGAATATCTTCCACATGGCCTCCATCCCCAGCTCCTTTTTAAAGAGCAGCGGCATCACGAAGAAAACGGCGTTGATGTTGAGGTTGCCCACGAAGCCTATGACGTTCAGGCGGTTGAGGTCGGCGTTCTTCATCACCTCCCATATACGTTCGGTCTTGATGTCCGGGAGTTCCTCCTCGATGATGGACTGATTGTCCATGAAAATGGCCGTGTAGACGATTGTGACCAGCACGAGCGCCGCGCATAGGAAGAAAAGCACCGGGATATTTATCTTCGCCGCGATAATGGGGCTCAGCGTAAATCCGAAGATGACCGCAAGCCCCATGGATAAGCCGACGTACGAGAGGGCCGTGTTGCGGCGCTGAAGGCTGATGCCGTCTGTAAGCCATGCCATGGTGACGCCCTGTATGGCCCCCGCCCCGGAGAGCACGCGCGCCGCTATGAGGTGGTGGATGTTCTGCGAGAGGCCGGACAGCACCGAGCCGATAAAATAAACGACCAGCCCTGCGAGGGTCACCTGCTTGCGGCCCCAGCGGTCGCTTAGCTTTCCGATTGGAACTTGAAGAAGGATCTGTATGATGCCGAAAATCCCTACAGCCAGGCCGGCGAGCGCCCCGGTGGAGCCGGGGAGCTCTGTCGCGAAGATCGAGAAAACCGGGATGATCATGGATATGCCGAGCATGCGAATGCCCATGACAAGGCTTATTCCCGTGATGAGCCTGCGCTCGTTTGTGTTGAATGGCCGTGCTTCCATGCAAGTATCTTTCGCGGGGAAGAAGGGGGCGTCTCCTGCGCTTCGGGGACTATGCCGGCGAAAAGGGGTGAAGGTCAACCATTTTACAGGCCGCCGGAGGCATGGAATGGCTTGCCCGGCCGCCGTGCCCATGCGAACATTCGGGGGCGCGCACCCCGGGGGCGGAGGCTTCTGCGCTCGCGCCGGCGCCTTCGCGCCGCGCGAAGGGCCTTCGAGAAATCGCCGACCGCCACGAGCTTGTCGGCCATGCATACCAGCGCGGACTCGGCATAACGGGGCGGAACCGGGGTAAGCGGCCACATGTGGCGGAGAATGGCGTCCTCCTCGATGGCGTTGAGGGCGAAACGTGAGGCGGCGTTTTGGCGGGCTATTGCGGGGTGCCTGAACCCATGGAGGCCGGGCCCGTCGGTCCTCCAGTTATAAAAAAAGAAGTCGTGCAGAAGAGCGCCCCGCGCGGCGCTTATGGCGTCGAGGCCGCGGCCTCTGGCCATTATATAGGCCATTCGCGCCACCTGTACGCAATGTTCGAGGCGCGTAACCGAGCCGTGATGGGTGAACGAGCTTAGGTGTTGGAACTCCTCGCTCTCGAGTATCGTCGCTATGGATGGATGGCGCATGGCGGCCGGCCAGCCGTGGTCTTTCATTTTGTTGCCCCTTCTCCGTCTTTCGATATCCGTGCGGATGGCTCCAGGCGGACCATGGATACTGACAGAGCGGGGTCGGCGTCGTCAAGCCTTAATTGAATTATCGGGCTTCCATCGGAGGAGAGGCGCACGACAAAGCGCCGAACCGGGCGGGTATGGCGAAAAGTAATAGCGCAAAACGGCATATGTATAATACGCATAGTCAAGCTTGTATGGTCAGCAAAACCCGGTATTGTGGAGGTGAATGTATGAATGGAACGCGCGCCCTATTCCATGAATATTAGCTGCGCACTTTTCCGGACATAGTGAGCATATGCAGGTTAATTTTTTTCATTGGGGGCCCCGGAGGGCCCGTAAAAAATGCTTGTCATTTTGCCGACGGCCCGTTCAATGGATACAAAAATTGAATAATATGTATTAAAAATTATTCAATATTATTGAAAATATTTATAAATATTAAAATATTCAAATTTAATGGCAGAGATCACATGGCAAGGATACACAGGGCTTTAATAAGTCTTTCGGATAAAACAGGCGCCGTGGAATTCGCCCGGGAGCTTGCGGGCTTCGGTGTGGAGCTATTGTCCACCGGCGGGACAGCGAAGATACTGCGCGACGCGGGGCTTAAAGTGAAGGACGTTTCCGAGCACACGGGCTTCCCGGAGATGCTGGACGGCAGGGTGAAGACCCTCCATCCGAAGATACACGGCGGGCTCCTTGGGCTTCGTTCGAACCCGGAGCACGTGGCCACCATGAAGGCCCACGGGATCGAGCCCATCGACATGGTGGTGGTTAACCTCTATCCCTTCAGGCAGGCGATCTCGAAGCCGGGATGCACGCTGGAGGAGGCTATCGAAAACATCGACATCGGCGGCCCCGCGATGCTGCGCTCGGCGGCGAAGAATTTCGAGAGCGTTACGGTAATTAGCGACCCGGCCGATTACGGAACGGTGCTGGATGATATGAGAAAGAGCGGCGGCGAGGTGTCGCGCGCGACCAACTTCAGGCTGGCCGTAAAAGTCTATAAAAGCACGTCGGAATACGACGGTATGATTTCGTCGTATCTCGAAAAGCGGCACAACGAATAAGGCCATTCGCACGTTTTCGGGGCGGAGCGATACGGGAATATCCGCGCGAGGGAACCCGGCCCGTCCCGTAAGAATAACTAATAATGTTTCTGGTGAAGGGTTTATTTGCGCGCCGCCAGCGGCGGGGGCGGCGCGCGGCTATAAATAAATCACCGGCAACCAAAAAAATTCGGAGGTATTAGATGGCTGAAGTTACCCTTAAGGAGATTTATCCGGTACCGGAAAAATTCAGGGAGAGGGCGTATATCAAGAGCCGCGCGGACTACGAAAAGATGTGGAAAGAGTCCATTTCCGATCCAAATGGCTTCTGGGGGAAGATCGCCGAGGAGTACATAACCTGGTTTAAAAAATGGGACAAGGTTATGGATTGCAAATTCGGCAACGCTCCCGAGGATCTCAAGATCGCCTGGTACACCGGCGCCAAGGTCAACGTGTCGTACAACTGCCTCGACAGGCACCTCGACAAGAGGGGCAACCAGGTCGCGCTTATCTGGGAAGGAAACGATCCCAACGAAAGCAGGAAGTTCACCTACAAGGAACTGCATGCCGAGGTGTGCAAGTTCGCGAACGTTCTCAAGAAGAACGGCGTCAAGAAGGGCGACCGTATTACCTTCTTTCTCCCGATGATCCCGGAACTCGCCATCGGCATTCTGGCCAGCACCCGCATCGGGGCGATCCACTCGGTGGTGTTCGGCGGGTTTTCGGCCGAGGCGCTGCGCGACCGTATCCTCGACTGCGACAGCCATGTGGTTGTCTCCTGCGACGGCACCTTCCGCGGCGCGAAGGCCGTTCCACAGAAGGACAACGCCGACGCGGCTATCGCCCAGTGCCCGAATGTCCGCCTGCACATCGTCGTGAAGCGCGTGGGCGACAAGGTACAGGTGAAGTGGAACGACAAGATAGACAAATGGTACGAGGCCGAAATGGCGTCGGTAGACGCTAACTGCCCGGCCGAGGAGATGGACGCCGAGGCGCCCCTCTTCATCCTCTATACCTCCGGATCCACGGGCAAGCCCAAGGGCGTCATGCACACAACGGGCGGTTACATCACCTATGTGGCCTTTACCCACAAGATGATTTTCGACTACCACGACGGCGACATATACTGGTGTACGGCCGACATCGGCTGGGTGACCGGGCACTCCTATATCGTATACGGCCCGCTCGCCAACGGCGCCACTTCCATCATGTTCGAGGGCGTGCCGAGCTATCCGGACTTCGGCCGTTTCTGGGCGGTGGTCGAGAAGTACAAGGTAAACATTTTCTACACCGCCCCCACCGCCATCCGCGCCATCGCGAAGGAGGGCGACCAGTGGGTCGACAAGCACGACATCTCCAGCATCCGACTGCTCGGTTCGGTCGGCGAGCCGCTGAACCCCGAAGCTTGGAACTGGTACTACATGAAGATAGGCCGCGGCGAGTGCCCGATCGTCGACACCTGGTGGCAGACCGAAAACGGCGGGATCCTCATCACCCCGCTCCCCGGCGCCATCGACATCAAGCCGGCCATGGCGACCGTTCCCTTCTTCGGCGTTAAGCCCTCGATCGTGGACGACAGCGGAAAGCCCCTCGAGGGCGTGTGCGAGGGCAATCTCTGTATCGACATGGCATGGCCCGCAATGATGCGCGGCGTCTATGGTGACGACAAGAAGGAGCGCTTCTTCAACACCTACTTTGCCCAGTTCCCCGGCAAGTACTTCAGCGGTGACGGCTGCCGGCGCGACAAGGACGGTTACTACCAGATTACCGGCCGCGTGGACGACGTTATCAACGTTTCCGGCCACCGCATGGGCACTGCCGAGGTGGAGTCCGCGCTCGTATCGCATCCGAAAGTGGCGGAATCGGCAGTCGTGGGATATCCGCACGAGATCAAGGGCCAGTCGATCTACGCCTTCGTTACGCTTAATACCGGCGTGGAGAAGAGCGACGAGCTCAAGAAGGAGCTCATAGCCCACGTGCGCAAGGAGATCGGACCAATCGCGACTCCCGAGATCATCCAGTGGGCGGACGCTCTTCCCAAGACCCGATCCGGAAAGATCATGCGCCGTATCCTCAAGAAGATCGCCGCCGCCGACTTCAACGTGTCCAGTTACGGCGATATCTCGACGCTCGCGGATCCGAGTGTTGTGGAAATATTGGTGGGCGACGCCAAGAAGATCGTCAACAAGTAAGCCGAACCTTATTTAAACGCAATAGGGGCGGGGATTTAAATCCCCGCCCTTATTTTCTTCGGTATCTCCGTAATGCTTTCAATACTCTATGCCCTCCCGCGCCGGGACCCCCTCGGTATAATAGTGCTTTACCTCCCTCATTTCGGTAACCAGATCGCACGCATCGATGAGCTCACTAGGGGCGCCGCGGCCTGTAAGGACGAGCTCCACGCCCTCGGGCCTACCCTTCAGGAGGCCGAGTATCTCGTCGAGGCGTATCAGTTTGAACAGATGGGCCGTAACGATCTCGTCGAGAACTACGAGCGGGTACGCTCCGCCGTACAGCACCTCGCGCGAGCGCTCCAGCGCCCCGCGCGCATAACGGCGGTGCTCCTCGGCATTGTCGTCATCGGGCCGGCAGAATTGGGCGCTCCCGTGCTGTTCGATGGTTATAAGACCGTCGAGCCTCCTTGCGGCATCGAGCTCGCCGTAATGCTGGCCCTTCATGAATTGTATAAAAATGCTCTTCATTCCGTGCCCTGCGGCCCGAAGGGCTAGTCCGAGCGCGGCGGTCGTCTTCCCCTTGCCGTGTCCCGTGTAGAGATGTACGCAGGCGCGTTTATCCATGCTTCCTCCCGGTAAGAAATTTTAGGCAACTTCTAGAAATTTGGTTTACCCGTCCGCCTTCGGCTGGCGGGTAAATATAGTTTTTGTGACCGCCCTTAATTATTAGAGGTTCCCTTAATTGAATTTGATGATATAATATAATTGTTCCAGAGGCAATTAGTTTTCCTGCAACCCTGGCGCAACCGACACTTCCGGCCTCCTGCGAGTCTCGATGGCTGCGATTTAAAATTACTCTATGCCGCCGAAAACTCTTCTAACTCATCCCCCCGGCCCCCTTCTCTTCGAGCAAGAGAAGGGGGAGTCAAGATAAGAGGCTTTCTGGAGATATCCGGTATCCGGTCGACAGTAGCGGCTCCTCATAATATTGGTTCCGGATGCGCCTCTGTAATTTCTTATGGATCATGCCGCGATCCCCCCTCTCTTTCGTTCAAAGAGAGGGGGTTAGGGGGTGAGTTCGTTTTACGCCGCAGTCTCCACCTACATGGTGCGCCTGTATTTCCCTCCGGATTCGTAAAGGGCTCGGGTGATCTGGCCGAGGCTCGCTATGCGTGCAGTTTCCATTAGCTCGGCGAAGATGTTGACGCCCGAGGCTGCGGCTCTGCGGAGTTTTTCCAGGGCCGCGGGGGCTTCTTCAGAGTGACGGTTGTGGAATTCCTTCAGGGCGTCTATACGCGACATCTTCTCGTCGAAGGAGGCGCGGGTAAGGGGTATCTCGGGCCGCGAGTAGTCCCCGGCGACGACGGCCGGATTGAGATAGGTGTTCACTCCCACGATAGGGTACTCGCCCGAATGCTTTTTGTGTTCGTACACAAGCGACTCGTCCTGTATGCGGCCTCGCTGGTAATAGCTCTCCATGGCACCCAGCACTCCGCCGCGGCGGCTTATCCGGTCGAACTCATCCAGCACGGCCTCCTCGACCATGTCCGTAAGCCTTTCTATGATGAAGCTTCCCTGCAGGCCGTTCTGGTTTTTAAAGATGCCGTACTCCTTTCCTATGATGAGCTGGATGGCCATGGCACGCCGTACCGATTCCTCCGTCGGAGTCGTTATGGCCTCATCGTAGGAGTTGGTGTGCAGGCTGTTGCAGTTATCGTTTAATGCCATGAGGGCCTGAAGGGTGGTCCGGATGTCGTTAAACTGTATCTCCTGCGCATGGAGGCTGCGGCCGGAGGTCTGTATGTGGCACTTGAGCCTCTGGCTCTGCGGCCCGGCCCCGTACTTTTCTTTCATGGCCACGGCCCATATCCGGCGGGCCACGCGTATCAGCACATTGTATTCCGGCTCCATGCCGCTTGAGAAGAAGAAGGAGAGGTTGGGGGCGAAGTCGTCTATCTTCATTCCGCGGGAGAGATAGTATTCCACGTAGGTGAAGGCATTGGCCAGCGTGAAGGCGAGCTGGGTTACCGGTGCCGCGCCGGCTTCGGCTATGTGATAGCCGCTTATGGACACGGAGTAAAAATTGCGGACGGCTTTGTCGATGAAGTACTGCTGGATGTCGCCCATCATCCTGAGGGCGAAGTTGGTGGAGAAGATGCAGCTGTTCTGCCCCTGGTCCTCCTTCAAGATGTCGGCCTGGACAGTTCCTCGAACGGTTTTCAACACCTCGGCCTTTATCCTCTCTCGCTCCTCTGTGGAGGGCTCGCGGCCGTGCTCGGAGACGAAGCGCTCGGCGGCACGGTCGATTGCCGTGTTGAAGAAGAAGGCGAGCATGATGGGCGCCGGACCGTTGATGGTCATGGATACGCTCGTGTTGGGGTCGCACAGGTCGAACCCGGCATAGAGCTCCTTCATGTCGTCGAGGGTGCAGATGCTCACGCCGCTTTCCCCTATCTTGCCGAAGACGTCCGGAACGGTGCTGGGGTCCTGCCCGTAGAGGGTCACCGAATCGAAGGCGGTGCTGAGGCGCTTGGCGGTGTCGTTGCGGGTAAGATAATGGAAGCGCCTGTTGGTGCGTCCGGGCGAGCCTTCGCCCGCGAACTGGCGCTTGGGGTCCTCGTCGGTGCGCCTGAAGGGGAATACGCCCGCCGTATATGGAAAGTGGCCAGGGAGGTTCTCCTTGCGGATCCAGCGCAGAAGGTCGGCACGCGATTCGTAGCGCGGAAGGGCCATAACCGGTATCTTGAGGCCGGAAAGGGACTCGGTCTTAAGGGGTGTGCTGATCTTTTTCCCTCGTATCTCTACGTCGAGGCTCTCGCCCTCGTAAGTCTTTCGGGTTTCCTCCCATCGATCGAGGTAGCTTGCAATTTCAGGGTCGAGCTTTTCGGCGGCGGAGGCGCGAAGCTTCTCCGCTATTTTGGAGATTTCCGCGCCGCCCGATGCGGCGAGCGTTTCGGCCGCGTCCATTTCCCGGAGAATGGCAGCGGACTCCTCGGTCCTGTCGTGATAGCGGCGGACTGCCGAGGAGATCTCGGACATATAATTGAAGCGCTCGGATGGGATGATTCCGCGCGAGGTAGGCTCGCCGACGCGCTCCTCGAGCTCTGCCCGCGGCCAGTCGGCAAGGCCCTTTGCGCGGAGACGGTCGATTACCGCGGCGAAGAACACGTCGAGGCCGCTGTCGTAATAGTTGCTCGCCATGGTGCCGTATACAGGCAGGGATTCGTCGGCCGTCGAAAAATCGTTGTGTGCGCGCCTGTATTGTTTGCGGACGTCCCTGAGCGCGTCGGGCGAATTGCGGTGGTCGAATTTGTTAAGTACGATGATGTCGGCGTAATCCAGCATGTCGATCTTTTCAAGCTGTGAGGGCGCGCCGTAGTCCGAGGTCATGACGTAAATGGAGAGGTCGGCGTGGGAGGATATCCCCGCGTCCCCCTGTCCTATTCCGGGCGTCTCGATTAGTATGAGGTCGAAGGAGGCGGCCCGAAGCACCGCTATCATCTCGTCCAGGCCCGACGGGAGGCTCCCCTCGGATTTTCTCGTGGCGATGGAGCGCATATATACCCGGTCGTTCTGGAGCGAGTTCATCCTTATGCGGTCGCCGAGGAGCGCCCCTCCGGTCTTCTTTTTGGATGGGTCCACGGCCAGAAGCGCCGCCTTTTTTTCGGGATAGATTTCGAGAAAGCGGCGGATGAACTCGTCCTCGAGCGTGCTCTTGCCGGAGCCTCCGGTGCCTGTTACGCCAATGACCGGCGCCTGGTTTTTAGGCAAGGTAAAAAGCTCTTTAGGCAGGGCGTCCCGGCCTCCCGCTTCCGCAAGGGAGATGAGGCGCGCGATCACGCCGTTGTCGTTGGATTTAAGGCGCTCCCTCCAGTCCGCGGAGAGCGGCGGCGGCTCGACCGAGGCGGCCCGTTCCATCATGTCGGCTATTATCCCTTCGAGCCCCATCTTCTGACCGTCTTCGGGCGAATAGATACGCGTGATGCCGTATTCTTCGAGCTCGCGGATCTCCTCGGGGGTGATGACGCCGCCCCCGCCGCCGAACAGGCCGACGTGTCCGGCTCCGCTTTTAACGAGGAGGTCGCGCGTGTATTTGAAGAACTCCATGTGGCCGCCCTGATAGGAGCTGGCCGCGATACCGTGAGCCTCCTCCTGGATGGCGGTCTGTACGATCTCGTCCGCGGAGCGATTGTGCGCCAGGTGGATCACCTCGGCGCCCGCCGACTGGAGCAGCCGCCGGAAGATGTTGATTGAGGCGTCGTGACCGTCGAAAAGGGTGGTGGCCGTTACAAAGCGGAGGCGTTTGATCGCCGTGGGGAGCTTTGTCGATGTACTCATGCTGGAATGCCTCTCTGGTCGTCGGTGAGAATATGATCTAAATTAATGTGCATATGTTGTATGTCAAGGAAATAGCCCGATGTTTTTTGACGTACAAGGCGGAAAGCGTAAAAAAATGCGCCCTGTGTTCTTTTTTGTTGCATTTGGTGAAAAGTCTGGTCTAATTGAGGCGAATTCATCCGGACTGCGGCGCTGCCCGGTCCGATCGGCGTAAATACCGCGTGCCCAGGGCCCCATGAAGATAAACGTTCGCCTGCGCGATTTCCTCGTTAAGGCGCTGGTGGAATCCATGTCGGTGGACATGATGGTGACGCTCGCCCAGCGATTCATCCCGTATTACAATCTTCACGAAAGGACCGGTTTTTCGGAGAACATGTCGGTCCCGAATCGCGACGCGGCGCGCCAGATCGTAAACGATATGCGCGACAGCAGGCTCATTTTACAGTTCGCCGGTCTTTTGGTGGTGATGCATACCGATGGTCTGATGGGCAGAAAGTACGTCATCCCCCACATGCGCGAAATTCTCGCCGAGATTCACGACTCGGGATTCGTTTTCAACCGCCAGTTCGGCACCTTCGTCGAGGACTCCCGCATTCGTAAGACGCGCAACTGGGGTATCCTCCTGGAAGGGCAGGAGTATATTTTCTCGTTCATGTCCCTCGATATCGTCGGCAATACCGCCCTGGTTCGCGAATACCCCGAGGAAACCATTCAGGCCACTTACGGCGATCTGCGGGGAATAGTCCAACGCTCCATCGAGCAGCGCGAGGGGAGGCTGTGGAACTGGGAGGGTGACGGGGGCCTGGTAGCCTTTTATTTCGCGAAAAAATTCAACGCTGCGGTCCTCTCTTCGATCGACATACTCCACGAGCTGTTTCTTTACAACCGGCTCGAATGCAGGTTGAAAGGCCCTCTCAGCGTGCGCCTTGCCGTCCACGGCGGCCCCTGCGAATTCAGGCGTAACACCGAGGACATAGCGAGCGATACGATTAACCGCACCCTCGAGATCGAGGCGGTCCACACCAGGCCGAACACGGTGACCGTGAGCAACGTGGTATATCTGGCGCTCGATCCCCTGCTGCAGGAGATGCTCGTGCCGGTGACTCCGGCCGAACCGGACATACTGCACACATATGAGCTGCGATGGGAGGAGTAGTGGAGATCGTACTGTTTTCGGACAGCAGGGCCGTTAGAGAGGCCTTTGCCGGGCTTTCCCGGAGGGGGAAATGCGGTGTCTCTTATATGAAGACCGGAGATTTGAAAAAGGGTATGGCTTCCCTGGCCGCCGATACGATTGTTTACCTCGATGTTTCGGGAATGGGAGAGGCGGCGCTTAAAAAGGCCCTCAGGCTCCTGTCGGGAAAGGATGGAGCGCGATATGCGGTGGTCGACCCGAAAAACTCGATCCGCGACGCAGGCGCCCTTTTTCACGACGGCGCCTGCGATTATATTGGCCGTGAGACCCTGCGGGGGGGCATTACCGAAAAGCGTATTCGCCGCGCAGCCGAATTCAGAAAGACCGAAGGGCCCGCGGCCGAGGCGGGGGATTGCGGGCTGCCGGTGGGCTGCCGCCCCTCCGGAAGGGACTGGAAGGAAATACGGTCCGGACAGGAATACACCTTCTGCTTCATGTTCATAGAGCTCGACAACCTGAAGGAATCGAAAAAAACATTCGGCGACGCCAACCTCAGCAATCCTATAGAGCCGTTTCTGCGGCATGTCGAGCGGAGAATAAGCCCGGCGGGCGGGCGGGTATGGATGTGGACCGATTACGGGGCGATTGTCCTTTTCCCCTTCGACGGCCTGCGCTGCGACGCGGTACTGACATGTTTCAAGATGATGCTTGGGCGAAAGCTGTTCAGTATCGAGGAATCCGGTTTCAACGCCTGGGTATCGTACAGGATAGTGCTGCATATCGGCAATACCATCTACCGTTCGAAGGGTGAGACCGGAACGCTCGTGTCTGATTCGTTGAACTCGATATTCCATCTGGGCCAGAAGTATGCGCGGCCCGGCCAGTTTTATCTTACGGATGAGGTGTTCGGCTTTGTCCCGGCCCCGCTGCGTGATTTCTTCGTACCCGCAGGAAAGTTCGAGGGGCGCGACATCCTTCGAATGCGCCTTCCGCTCTGAGCCTTCCGGGGGGTTTTTTCTTGTATATCGTCCCACTTGATGATATGATCATCCCGGGCCGTCAGCTCGTGCGGCCGTCCGGATGAAAGCCATGAACAGGGAACATACGGCATCCAAAGATATAGTCCTCTTCAGCTCCGAAGAGCTCGATATAGTCGCCGCAGTCACCGACAGCCTGTCCTCGAAGGGAAAAACCTCCGAGCTCGAGGCCGTTGGAAACAATCGCATGGCGCTCGAACAACTGGGAAGGTCCATCTCATTCTATCCCTCGATCCTCGAATCGCACCGCCTGGGGGGATCGTCGCGATCGGTGGAAAGCCTGGTCGAGACCCTCTGCCGTGACGATATTCCCGACATGATACTGCACATTCCGACCAAGGCGGTCCTGGGCCGGAGCTATTCGATCGCGAAAATCAACTTTCTTAACATGCTTCGTTATATCCTAAAGGACGTACCCGATCTCATGACGCTCGAGACGAGGGTGTTGCATCTCATCGCGCATAACGTTTTCACCATCATGGCGGAGGAGGTGTTCATTTCCATCATCGAACACGTCTCGACCCCGGAGGCGCTTCGCTCGAAGGCGGCCTACCTCCTGGCGAGGACCTGGGAATTCCGCCTCGATTCGGGCGTAAGGGAGTTCGCCCCGATTCTTCAGGGCATATGGAGGGCCCGGGAGAAGCTCATTCCGAATTTCGGCACCATGCTCGGCTTCTCGGAGCTCTTTGTCATTTCAGGGCATATAGAGCCCGTATGGTTTGACTTTTTGCAGAGCGACGACATAGGGGAGGACGAGGTCCACTCGCTCGAGGAGTTCATCTTCGGTATGAGCTACGAGGAGATACTCTCGCTTCGCAGGGAGATGGAGGACCGCGGAAAAAGTTCGCTGACCAGGGAGGAGGCCTCCGCGCGGGGAAGGAGGGCCGGGCCCCTTTACAGGTACTCGGGTGATGATCCCCGGCAACTGTACCGGTCGTTTCGAGACAGAAAGATCAACGCGCGATTTCGTTCGCGCGCGCGCCTTGCCGGCCCGAAAAGGACTCTCGAGAATTATCTCATGTGCTTTCTACTCGCCCAGCCGGACGAAATGCCGTCCGGGAACGGGACGGAGTAGCGGCGGGCGACTTCGACGCGGGCGCCCGCCGGTCGGGGCGGTCAATTACGCGGCGTCCCGTAATAGCCGGGCGTTGGGCCGTATCCGGGCGTGCCATAATATTGGGGCGTTCCGTGATAGGCCGGGCGCTCCACATAGACCTCGCCTCTGATTTTTCCCTCAAGCCTGTCGATGGAGTTCTGAAACACGTACTTTAGCATGGGGTTTGTTTCGGCCTTCAGGCTCGCCTTTAGCGCCGGCAGCGCCTTCTTTACCTGGTGGTAGGCGGTAATCTCCGCCGCCATGGTCCGGATGGTTATGTCCTTACGGGGGTTGCTGAAAAGCGTTATAAGGTTTTTCACGGCCTTTTCGAAGGCGGCTTTGTCCTTGTTAAGTTCGCCGTCCCTTAGCTTGCCGAGCGCCTGGAGGGCGGTCATCTGTTCGTCGCTCATCATGTCGGCCAGTATGCCGGCGGATGATGAGCCCGAATCATGCTGGGCGTTACCGGCGCCTGCGACAAGCAGCAGTCCGGCAAGCGAAATACACATCACGAATAAGGTCTTTCCGTTTTTCATGCTTCCTCCTCGTTACTCCGTCCGTTACAAGAGGCGGATGTAGCTATTATGCCGGAGGATGTGCGCATATCCCGCCCCGTCTGTCAATTCTTATATGGGTCGCGCGCGAATTAAAGGATGTCCACGGGCACCGGAATGAAGGTAAGAAAGAAGATCGCCACGCAGCTCCATCCGATCAGGCGCTCAAGGGGCGAAAGCGGCGCGCTCTCCGGTATGGGGGGATGGCCGATCATGAGAAAGAAGAGGGCCATGAGAATCCACACCACCCAGCCCGGCCAGACAAAGGCGAGTGCGGCGAGGCCGGCGAAGGCGGCCCAGCCGGCGTAGAGCTGGGCGCGGCCTATGAGGGCGTACAGGATGTGGCTGCCGTCGAGCTGTCCCAGCGGCATGAGATTCAGGCTGGTGACCAGAAATCCGATCCAGCCGGCCCATGCGTAGGGGGAGAGATAGATATCGTGGCCTGCCGGGATCTCGCCGACTATGATTCTCGCCAGAACCTTGAAAAGGAGTGAATCCCCGAAAATGATCACGTCGCCGCCTCCGGCCTCCGGGAGGGGGGCTATGGTGGAGATGTGAAGCCCGGCAATGACCGCGGCGAGGCTAAGGGTGAAGCCTACAATCGGCCCCATGGCGCCTATGTATAGAAGGGCGCGTTTTTCGAGGATCGGCGACTTGATCTTGATAACGGCGCCCATGGTGCCTATCATAGTCGGGAAGGGGATGAAATAGGGAAGCGTCGCCTTTACGCCGAAGCGCCGCGCCGCGAGATAATGGCCCATCTCGTGGGCCGTGAGGATGCTCATGATGGTAATGGAGAAGGGGAGCCCGCTGAGCGCACTCTCCAACAGGGTCGGTCTGGCCTGGGCCCCGGCGATGGTGGTGGTTATGCAGGTGATGATGAAGAGGGATGCGTGGATCCACTTGGGGGTTTCCCGGTCCGGCATCCGGCTTGCCTCCAGCCTCTCGGCAATACGAGTGGCGGTTGGCGACATGTTGAGCACGGAAAAATACGCGCGCAACGCGTGTTTCAGTTTTCGGAGCATACGTCCTCTAAGCGTTCGGTCATGATGTTAGCTGTGCCCGCGCCGCGTAAAATGCAATCATAAAACCCGGCATAGCTTATCGCCGGCCACCGCTCGATCCGTCTTTTGTCCATTTTTTATATACTATTATTCATATATATTATCAGTTTGTTGCACGGGTATTGCCGGTCCTTAACTACGGTACCCACTTATATCACGGAGGTTTTGAATGAAATTATCGTTGCCCTCGTCGATCTTCCGCTTGTCCCCTGAATGAGCGCGTTGATCTCCTTGGGGCCCGGGCTGTCCGGTCGGCGGGCCTGGAGATCCCCGCCGAGGCGACGGCGAAGCCGCGCTCGTATTCGATTGCGTACGCGAAAAAGCAAAAAACAAAATTCTGCTTTACGGAAGCGCCGGATGATGCGATTTCTATACGGGCGCACGGCGCCAAATACCATCGGGGGCACGATAATGCGGATTACGGAAGAAGACATGCGGCTCGTGGCGACGACCATACGAGCGCTGGCCATGGACGGCGTGCAGAAGGCGAAATCGGGGCACCCGGGCATGCCGATGGGGTGCGCCGAGATTGCCGCGGTGCTTTGGCTCAAAGCCCTTCGCCATTACCACCAGGACCCCTCCTGGCCGAACCGGGACAGGTTCGTGCTGTCCGCCGGCCACGGCTCCATGCTCCTCTATTCGATGCTGCACCTCGCCGGGTACGATCTCCCGATGGAGGAGCTTGAAAACTTCCGCCAGTGGGGAAGCCGCACGCCTGGACACCCCGAGTTCGGCCATACCCCGGGCGTGGAGACAACCACGGGCCCGCTGGGACAGGGGGTGGCGAACGCCGTAGGCATGGCCCTGGCCCAGGAGCTTCTGCGCGCGGAGTTCGCGGCGGAGAAGCGTGTCATAGACCATTATATTTACGTTCTCGCCGGCGACGGCGATCTGATGGAGGGGGTGTCCTACGAGGCGGCGTCCCTTGCCGGGCACTGGGCATTGGGGCGGCTCATCGTAATATACGATTCGAACGACATCACCATCGAGGGTTCGACGGAGCTCGTGTTCACCGAGGACGTCGGCGCCCGCTTTGGCGCCTGCGGCTGGCATGTGCAGAGGATCGACGGGCATGATTGCGACGCGATAGAGGCGGCGCTCGATGCCGCCCGGCGCGAAACCTCGCGGCCCTCGCTCGTAATAGCAAGGACGCGCATAGCCAAAGGAAGCCCCGGCATGGAGGGAAGCGAGGAGTCGCACGGCGCGCCGCTCGGCGAGGACGAGGTAAAAAGGACAAAGGCCGGGCTCGGGTGCGACCCGGAGGCGGCCTTCCGCGTAAGCGGACGGGTGTACGAGCTGTTCGCCGAAAGGGGAAGGGAGCTCGAGGCGGAGTACCGGGCCTGGAAATCACAGTTCGCCGGGGCCATGAAGGGAGAGACCGGAAAGCGCTGGGAAGGCTTTTTCGCCCCCCTGGAGGCGGACTCGATTCGCGCCGTGCTGCCCGTTTTCGAGGCCGGGTCCAAACTCGCCACGCGAAGCGCCGGAGGCAGGGTGCTCGAATCGCTCTTCGGCGCGCTTCCGAATATCGTCGGCGGATCGGCCGATCTGGCGCCGAGCAACAAGTCTTTCGTCAAAGGCTTTGATGCGACCGGGCGCGGCAGGGTGGGCCGCAACATTCGCTTCGGGATACGCGAGCACGCCATGGGCGCCATCCAGAACGGGATCGCCTACTACGGCGGCTTCATCCCCTATACCGCCACTTTTTTCGTCTTTATGGACTACATGCGCCCGCCGATGCGTCTGGCGGCCCTGTCCAGGCTAAGAACGGTCTACGTGTTCACGCACGACTCCTTCTTCGTAGGCGAGGACGGCCCCACGCACCAGCCTGTGGAGCAGCTCGCCGCGGCGCGCGCGATTCCCGGCCTTACCGTAATCCGCCCTGCCGACGCCGAGGAAACCAGGGAGGCGTGGATTGCGGCGCTTGCCGGGCCGACAGGACCAAGCGCGATCCTCTTAACGAGGCAGGATGTCCCGGTCCTGGAGCGGGGAAAGGGCGAAGTGCAGGGCCTTATGCGAGGCGCGTATGTGCTCTGGGAGCCGGGACGCGAGCTCGACATCATCCTGATGGCCAGCGGCTCCGAGGTGCACATAACGCTCGATGCCGCCCGGGAGCTTGAAAAAATCGGCATCGGCGCGAGGGTGGTTTCGTTCCCGTCGTGGGAGCTGTTCGACAGACAGGATGAGGCTTATCGAAAGGGGGTTCTGCCTCCGGAGATTAGCAGGCGGGCCGTGGTGGAGGCCGGGATTTCCATGGGCTGGGAGCGCTACGCGGGCCATGGCGCGCTGTACATCACCCTCGAGCGTTTCGGCGCTTCGGCGCCCGCGGGTGTACTCGCGGAGCGCTTTGGCTTTACGAGCGGAAGTATAGTCGAGAAGGTGCGTAAATACCTGGCGCGCTGACAGGGATACCCGCTCTTCCTTCGTTATCGATCGGGTGTAGCCTGATATAACGCGGCGGGTGCAATCGGAACGGTAGCCGATCCGCTCCCGACATGATAGAGCGTGGAGGAGCTTGCGATGTCCCGTTTTGCGCTTGAGAAGAGGCCTATGGCCTCCTTCGCTGCTCGTATTCCTTTAGGTATTCGTCGATAAGGCTTTTGGACCCGGCCTGCTCCTCTCCTGGGACGGGTTTCATCTTTCCTGAGAGCGCTTTTCCTATCTTTCTAAACGGGAAGCTGATAATTGTCCATACGGCCCCGAGAATCGTGGAGATGAATTCCATCGACTTCTTGAAGATCGATCCGCGTGCACCTGCGGCCTGTTTGCGCACGCTGGTAAGCGGTGCGGCAACGGTTTCCGTTGCGGCCGACACCGCACTCGCGACCCCACGGGAAACGGCGACAGCCGTCTGCCGTCCGTAGGAGGCCGGTATGGGATTGTGCATTTCCCTTATGTAGACTTTACTGGGTTTGTAGGGAACGCGCTTGGGTATGGTCCTCCAGAAGAACAGGGCCGCCTCGGATTCGGTGAGCCTGTCGACAATGAAAATGAAAAGATAATAGACATACATGAACAGGTTGAAGAAGACGAGAAAAAACGCCTCCCAGATTTCATAAAAAGCCCACCATACCTCGATCAGCATCTTGAAAAAGTCGACGATCTTATAGAAAAAATTGAAGAAGTTGTCGCTTGCGTTGATTGAGAACTGCCGCACCAGCCTGTAATTCATGGCCTACCTCTGGACTGACGATCGGGAAGGGGCAAAGGGCCCGTAATGCCTTTAAGGCATTGTGTGATTTTAGGCAAGGGGTCGGGCGCTGTCAAGACCTTTTGGAGGAGGTCGGAAAACCGTTTCCATCCGCAATTCGAAGAAAATGAGTTGCCGCGACATGAATGCTGTGATCTTCTGATATGGCCATGGCCAGGGTTTTTCAAGGCGGCTGCTACGATGCCGGTGCGATGGTTCGGTGGGAAAACATAATCTTAAAAAGTCAAACTTCGGGAGAAGCGCAATGTCTGATAATGGAATCCTTATGGGACAGGGGACGTCGAGGGCGTATCTCGAGCCCTCCATGGCGAACCGCCACGGCCTTATAACGGGCGCCACGGGCACCGGGAAGACCGTGACGCTGCAGATGATGGCGGAGGTCTTCTCGAATATAGGGGTGCCGGTTTTCGTCGCCGATATAAAGGGGGATATCGCCGGCCTCAGCAGGGCCGGTAAGACGCACGAGAAGATCGAGGAGCGCATAAAGATGATGGGGCTCGAGGGGTTCGAGTACCGCGCGAACCCGGTAGAGCTCTGGGACCTGTACCGCAAAAGAGGGATACCCCTGCGGGCGACCGTAAGCGATATGGGGCCCGAGCTGTGGTCGCGGCTTCTGGAGCTCTCGGAGGCGCAGAGCACCACCATGAATCTCCTGTTTCGAGTGGCCGACGATGCGGGTTTACTCCTCCTGGACCTAAAGGACCTAAAGGCGGCGCTGGGCTATCTTGCGGAAAATGCGGAAACTGTCTCCGCCGAATACGGACAGGTCTCCCGGCAGACGGTGCAGACAATTCAGCGCAAGCTCCTGCCGCTCGAGCAACAGGGCGGCGACGTGTTTTTCGGCGAGCCCGATCTGGTGCTTGGCGACCTCATCAGGCGGGACTCCGGCGGCCGCGGCGTGATCAACGTGCTGTCCGCCGAGGAACTGGTGCTGCATCCCGTGCTCTACTCGACCTTCCTGCTGTGGCTTCTGTCCGAGCTCTTCGAGGAATTGCCGGAGCGGGGCGACGCCGACAGGCCTCTTTTGGTGTTCTTTTTCGACGAGGCCCATCTGCTGTTCAATGACGCGCCGAAGGCCCTGGTCAAAAAGATCGAGCAGGTGGTGCGCCTTGTCCGCTCGAAGGGCGTCGGCGTATATTTCGTCACCCAGAGCCCGCTCGACATCCCCGAGGAGGTCCTTGGGCAGCTCGGTAACCGCGTACAACACGCCCTGCGCGCCTTCACCCCGAAGGACCAGAAGGCGGTGAAGGCGGCGGCCGACACCTTCCGCGCCAATCCAAAAATAAATACCGGAGAGGCCATCACCCAGCTCGGCGTGGGGGAGGCGCTGGTGAGCTTTCTCGACACGAAAGGGGTGCCGGGCATGGTGGAGCGCGTATATATTCGTCCCCCTGGCTGCCGCCTGGGGCCAGTTTCGGACGATGAGCGCGCTGAGATAATGAGGTCGTCAGGCCTTCGCGCCAAATATGAAAAGGACATAGACCGGGAGTCCGCATACGAGATCCTGACTCAAAAGGCCGAGAAGCGCGCCAGGGCCGAGGCGGCCGATGAAGCGGAAGAGAAAACCGGCAAGACCGCCCGTAAGCCGGCCGCCGCGGGCCGGGGCCGGCAGACGGTCGCCGAGAGCTTCGCCAAGGGCTTGGCGCGAAGCGCCGGGAGCACCATCGGCAGACAGATAGCCGGGAAGGCCGGCGCGCGGCTGGTGCGCGGAATACTGGGGAGCCTTCTTCGTTAGGGGCGACGAAAAACGGGGCCGGATGCGCTTGCCGGTCCCGTGAAATCATTTCTTGAGTATGCTCACGGGCGACCCGCCTGGCTACTTCGGATTTTATCTTTGGACGGGGTTGTCTTTGCCCGCTCTCTTGCGGCATTCGAGTTGCCGGATCCACTTTTCGATTTCGGCGATATTGCCGGCCATTATCGCCATGTCCGCCCTCCTGCGCGTGGGAAGCGCGGGCTTGCCCGATTTCCCGACGGGCCCGTATAAGCCTTTAAATCAGAAGGCGAATATGTACGGAGGTTGGAGGGCCGCGCACGCTTGATTCCGGGGTATAAAAACTGTTCCATGCGCCGGGAACTTATTTTGGTCGAGCCGGAAAGGCGTTAGAGCCGCTCGATCAGCCTTTCGGTTTTTTCTATATGTTTTTGGGTCTCCTCGCGCATTTCGCGGATAAATATGTCCTCGCCCGCGCCCACGTTTATCCGGTCGTAATCGTCGATGATGCTCCGCCCGCGAAGGTCGTCCCGTTCCTTCGACCGGACGGTGTTCGCCAGAACCGTTTTGCGGCAGTCGATGAGCCTGCGCATGTTTTCTTTCGGGGTGTTTTTGTCCAGGCCCTCCGTGGCGAGTATTCCGCGCACGAATTCCCATTCCGGATCCGCGGGATCCGGCGCGTACTTAAAGGCGGGGCCGGCCCCGGAGGCCACGCATTCCGAAAGCCTGCCCTCCAGCGCCGTAAGGGCGTAGTATCGTATAAAATAGGTGTAGGTCTCGATTCCCTGGACACGGCTTTTTTCGGTCATGAAGTTTTTGCCCGCGCCGGGTATGTCTTTTTCGGTGTAGGCCTCTTTAAGCTGAACGGCTTCGGCAAGGGAGTTTCGCGCGGAGATCATTCCCGCGACTGTATCGGGCCGGAATACCCGGAAGTCGAAAGCGTTCCTGCGGGCCCTGTTTCTCTCCCTGTATTTCCTCTCGTTTCGCAATATGGAATAGAGGTTGTGGGCGAGCACCCATCCCGGCATGATCTCGTTGTAATTATTCGGGATTCCGCTCATCGCGCGGTACGGTCGGGCGATGAGCGAGAAAGGGAAATCCACCCGCTGAGGTTCGGTGATAACGGCGGTTGCGATGATGGAGTAGGGCGCGTTAACGTAGTTGGCGGGAAATTTGATGTTCGTCCCCAGGCCGAAAAACACCCCCTCGCCGCACCATAGCTCCTGGTCCGGGGCCCTGGATGTATGGTTCGATCCGATATTGGCCCCGTATCCGATGTTGCCCTTTCCCTCCGGCCAGAGTGCGGCGATCAGCATGGATTGATGATGGAACCCCACAAAAGGGCCTATTAGGGACGAGGTCGCCTCTCCCTCGGCTATGCCCGAGTTGGGCCCCAGTATGACATTGGTCGCCTTGCCGTGGCGTTCGACGCGTGAATGCTCGGCCAGGATGGAGTTATCCACTATGGCCATCGATGTGACCTCACAGCCCCACTGGATGCAGGAATTTTTGGCTATGGCGCCCTGGCCAATGTACGTTTTTTCATCCGGCCCGCCCAGCACCGTGCAGTTCTCCACCAGCGTGGCGCCATCGATATGGACGCCGTTCCCTATAAACGAGTCCCTTACGGCCGTCGTGAGCATGACCCTGGCCCCGGAATCCACCACTCCGTATCCAAGCGAGCATCCGGCCGTATAACTGGAGATGAAGTCCGAGTACCTCCGCTTTAGCTCCGCATCGCCCCTGTTTTTAAGCATTGCCACGGCGACCGGGAGGGTCAACTCCGCGCAGGAGGCGATGTCCCTACCGCCGGTTTCGTTGCCGACAGTGATAAGGCGGCCGTTTCCGAACGCCGGCGAATTGGAAGATGACAGCTCGCCGACCCGAAAGACAACCGCCCCGTCTCCGATGTGGCAATTGGCCACCATGCCTGCGTCCCGGACAAGGCAGTTGTCGCCTATAGTCGATGCCATAATGAGGCTTCGGTAAACGCCGGAGCTGTGGGACGCCGTATCGGATATCGGCAGCTCCGTTCCGTCGAAACGGCCGAGGCGGCATTCGCCGGAAAAGCCGCTGTCGAATATATGCTCCGTAGTAAATTCCGCGTGGACTCGAACCAGGTCCCAGGCAAGCGAACGGTTGCCCTGGGACTCAAGCCGGGCAATCTCTTCCCGCGTGAGAGGGCGATACTGCCTGCCGCCGCTGCGGATGGCGTCTATCCTCTTTAAAAAGCTGGAATTGCGGACAATATCGTCGATATGTTCGATGATTTCGTTCATCAGCCCGGTCAGCGTCCTATTCTTTTCTGAACGAGCTGTTTGTGGTCGCGTATCCAGTTATAGTATTCCCTTCTCTGCAGCGCGGAGGCCGCCTCCTCGTCAAGCACTACGGTAACGTACGGGTGAAGCTGCAGCGCGGAGGCTGTAACCTGGCTGGTAACGGGCCCCTCGATGAATTTGGCGCACGCGTCCGCCTTTTTCTGGCCGTTGGCGACAAGGAGTATCCTGCGGGCATCGAGGATGGTCCCCACCCCCATGGTGATGACGAAGCGGGGCACCTGGTCGGCGCTTTCGAAAAACCTGGAGTTGTCCTCAATGGTCTTTTGGGCCAGCGCCTTTACCCTCGTTCGGCTTGCGAGCGAGGATCCGGGCTCGTTGAACGCTATGTGTCCATTGCGTCCGATTCCGAGCACCTGGAGATCGATGCCGCCCGCCTCGTGTATTTTCCGCTCGTACCAGGCGCAGAATTCCTCGGGGTCGTCGGTGTTGCCCTGCGGGACGAATTCGTTGGCGGGCACCGTGTTGATGTGCTTGAACAGGTGTTCCTGCATGAAATAATTATAGCTGTTTGGGTGAAGCGGCGCAAGCCCGAGATATTCGTCGAGATTGAAGGATTTTATTTTGGAGAAATCCAGCCCTTCTTCCCGGTGGATCCTTACCAGCTCCTTGTATGTGCCGAACGGCGTATCCCCGGTCGCGAGGCCCAGTACGGAATCGTGTTTTTTTCTGATCTGGGCCGCGATGATTCCCGCGGAGATCTTGCTCATTTCGTCGTAGTCGCGCGCGATGACGATTTCCATGTTCCCGTTCTCCCTGCGATCGAAGATGGCGCCGGCGCATGCCGGGATGATTAGGTAGTCGCGACCTGTAAACAAAATAGTCAACAAAAAATTCATTTCCCGTGGAGGCGCCCGGCCCGACAAGCCTGCCGCGATTGGGTATAATTATTGACATCCTCGCGCCGATATGACAGGCTGAGGCCATGAAGATCCTTGTCACCGGTGCATCCGGATTCCTCGGCACGAACATCGTGCATGAATGCCTTAAAAAAAAGCACACCATCCGGGCCTTCTCCCTTCCCGGATCCGAAACATCGTATATCGAACGAAAGGGCGTGGATCTGGTCTTCGGAGACGTCTGCGACGCGGACGCCGTGGGGCGCGCCATACGGGGAGTGGACGCCGTAATTCACGCGGCGGGCGACACGGGATTCTGGAAGAAGCGTTTCGAGCGCCAGCGCAGGACCAATGTCGAGGGGGTGCGCACCGTCATGGGGGCGGCACTCGAAGCGAAGATTAAGCGGGTGGTGCACACAAGCACCGTCGATTCGCTCGGCTATAACCCGTACGGTCTGGCGGACGAGACATGGACCGCGTACAACTACGGCGGCACCGGGTATAATTACGCCGACACCAAGCGCGAGGGGGAGCTCCTCGCCCTCGCGTATGCGGCGAAGGGGCTGAAGGTGGTGGTGATAAACCCGGGAAGCATGATCGGGCCCTACGACCACACCCTGCAGTTCGGGCGGCTCTTTATGGACCTGCGCGACGGCAAGGTGCCGGCGGTGCTTCCCGGCGGCGCGCCCTGGGCGCACGTCGGAGAGGTGGCCCGTGCGCATGTAACGGCCTTAACAAAGGGGAGGCCGGGCGAGCGCTATATATGCGGCGGGGTGAACGAATCGTACCGGCGCGTTTTCACCGTTATAGCGGCATCGGTCGGAGCGAAGCCGCCGCGCTTCACAATGAGGCCGTGGATGACCGTGGCGTACGGCTACCTGATGGAATTCATGGCGAATTTTACGGGAAAGCCCCCGGAGCTCAACCCCGGCCAGGCGCGCTACATGTCTGTGTTTCCCAAATACGACTCCTCAAAGGCGGTTCGCGAGCTTGGCTTTAAAATAATACCCATCGAAGAGATGGTCGCGGACGCGGGCCGCTGGTACGCGGATAACGGCTTTTTGTAAAAGCACCTCTCCGGCGCGTTTCCCACGGTATTTGCGGATGGGCCTGCGCGCTCGATTAGGCCCCGGCGCAGATCCCGCGCCTCAGGCGATTCCCGCCGTCCTCGTCCACAGATTCATCCTCTCCGCCTCCCTGATGAGCTCCTCGCGGAAGTCGGGATGCGCTATCCGTATGAGCTCTTCGGCCCTCTCGCGGGTGGACTTGCCCTTAAGCATGGCCTTGCCGTATTCCGTCACCACGTAGTGGACCATGGCGCGATGTACGGTGACGATGGTGCCCGGCTCAAGCGTAGGCGTTATCCGCGAACGGACCTTGCCCTCCCTGTCAGTGTAGGTGGAGCTAAGGCAGATGAAGCTCTTGCCGCCGCGGGAGTGGTAGGCGCCGTAGACGAAATCGAGCTGGCCGCCCGTGCCCGATATGTGCCGGAAACCCGACGACTCGGCCGACACCTGTCCGTAGAGGTCGATCTCGATCGCGTTGTTTATGGAAATGACGTTGTCGTTGGCGGATATGTTTTTAAGGCTGTTTATGTAGTCCACCGGGAACGAGGCGCAGTGCTGGTTGTGGTCAAGGAAGTCGTAGAGTTTTCTGGAGCCAAGCGCGAAGGTGTACGACATCTTGCCCGGGTCGAAGGTCTTCTTCGCCCCGGTGATCTTGCCGCGTTCGAACATCTCGAAATAGGCGTCGCATAGCATCTCGGTCTGTACGCCGAGGTCTTTTAGGTCGCTGTGGGCTATGAGCTCACCCACAGCGTTCGGCAGAGCACCGATTCCGAGCTGCAGGCAGGCGCCGTCGACGATCTCGTCGATGATGTAGGCGGCGATGGTGCGGTGCCGCTCCGACAGCTCGTCCCTGGGAAGCTCGATGATGGGAGCGTTATCGCTCTCCACGATATGATCGACCCGGGAGATGTGGATGGATTCCTTGAATCCTCCATAGCAGTAGGGTATGTTTTCGTTTACCTCGATTATAACCCTTTTGGTCTGTTCGAGGGAGGCCGGAATGACCGAATTTCCGATCCCGATGTTAAAAAAGCCCCACTTGTCCATGGGCGCGGCGCGCACTATGGAGACGTCCGGGCGGATATAGCCGTTGTTGAAGTATGACGGCCCCTCGTGGAAGAGATTGGGGATATAGTCGCACAGGCCCCTGTCGTGGAGGATGCGGTCGGCCTTGCTGAAATGGCTGCTTCGGAATATAAAGCTTTTCCGTTCCGGGTCGGCAAGCACGCTCCGGCAGACGGCGGGAAAGGTGATGCTCTGGATGGTGACGTTTTCGAGCTCGCCGGCCCTCTGGGCCAGGTGCTGGTCTAGAAAGATGGGCGCGCAGGCGAAAGGGCCAAAATTTACGTTATCGCCCGATTTTATGATTGAAACGGCGTCCTCGGGTTTGGTGAGCTTTTTACGGTATTCTTCCCGGAAATTCATTTTAATCCTCCTTCGTCGGCCTTGCCTGTTGAGAATAAAAAAAGAGAATATATTTATTTATATATATTTAGCACATTCATGCGTAAAAGCCTATTTTTGAGAAAAAGAGTATTCTCCTTGACAAATGGTAGCATACAATATACTTGCATACAACCGATATGAGGCTTACATGAAACCGGACGATTGCGTATTTTTCCAGATTGCAAAGGCGCACCAGGCCGCCATGAGGTTCCTCTCGGAGCGGATGGCGCCATACGGGCTTACGGTGGTCCAGTCGATGGTGCTCGCTTTTCTCTCCGACGCGGACGGCACCACTTCGGCGGACCTGGGGGCCCGGACCCAACTGGATAGCGCCACCCTAACGGGAGTGATCGACCGCCTGGAGGCGGCCGGGCATGTTAGGCGCGCGAAGCACCCGTCGGACCGCAGGGCCGTTATGCTCCGCCTGACGGACTCGGGGGCGGACACGGCCGCAAGGGTGCGCGCGGAGATAGAGAAGGCGAACAGGGAGTTTTTTAAGGCTGCGGGTATAGCCGACGAGAGCGGACTCAGGAGGGCGCTCGCGGGCATCCGCGGGGGCGTTAGCTGGGAGGTGCAGCATGGGTGAATGGAAAAAGACCGGCTGCGTGCTGTGCTCGCAGAACTGCGGTCTCGAGGTCCTTGTAGAGAACGGCCGCATGGTGAAGGTGAAGGGCGACAGGGAAAACCTGAAAAGCCGGGGTTATCTCTGCCGCAAAGGGGTAAACGTGGTCCACCACCAGTACCCGAAAGACCGCATAACGGAGCCGCTGAAGAGGAAGGGAAGCGGTTTCGAGCCGGTGGGCTGGGACAGGGCGATCGGCGAGATAGCGGACAGGCTGGGACGCGTTGTGGCTGAGCATGGGCCGCGGTGCTACGCCTACATGGGAGGCTCCACTCAGGGGGGGCACTTCGAGGCGGCATTCGGGCTTGGGGTATTGCGAGGGCTTGGCTCGCGGTACTATTATTCCTCCTCGGGCCAGGAGTTCAGCGGCCAGTGGTGGGTCCAGGGCCGTGTCTTCGGCAAGCAGTACAACATCACCGGCCCGGACGAGCACGCCACCGAAATGCTCGTCGCCTGGGGATGGAACGGCATGCAGAGCCACCAGATGCCCAGGGCTCCGCTTGAGCTAAAGGCCATCAGCGAAGACCCGAAGAGGCTTTTGGTCGTCATCGACCCCAGGGAAAGCGAGACGGCGGCGATTGCGAACATGCACCTTCCCCTGCGCCCGGGAACCGATGCGCTTCTAATGAAGGCGATGATAGCCATCATACTCAATGAAAAAAAGGAGAACCGTGACTATATAGAGCGCCATGTCGAGGGCTGGGAGAGGGTGCGTCTCTGGTTCGACGGCTTCGACGTGGAGGGGGCGCTCTCCGTATGCGGCCTGGAGCCCGAAAAGGTCCGCGGGCTCTGCGAGCTCATGGCCACGCGCAGATGGAGCGTGCATCCCGACCTTGGAGTTTTTATGGGGCGCACCAGCACCCTGAGTTCGTATCTACTGCACATACTCGGCGCGGCCTGCGGCATTTACTGCGTGCCGGGCGGGAACATCATCCCCGGGTTCGTCATGCCACTCGGCTTTCACGCCGACGAGCGCGACCCCAAGACCTGGCGCACGGTAGCGACCGGCATGCCGCCGGTGGCCGCCGGCTCGTTTCCGCCGAGTGTAGTACCCGAGGAGATACTCGGCGATCACGACGAGCGCCTGCGCGCCATGATCGTGAGCGCCTGCAACCCGCTGCGCTCGTACCCGGACACCGCGGCCTACGAAAGGGCCTTCGGCGCGCTCGACCTCCTTGTGGTAAACGAGATCGTAATGAGCGAGACGGCCCGCCTCGCTCATTACGTGCTGCCATGCCGCTCGTTTTACGAATCCTACGACGCGACCTTTTTCCCGTATACCTATCCGAAAATACACTTTCAACTGCGCCGCCCCATAGTGCCCGTGCCTGGCTCGTGTCTGGAGGCCGCGCAGATACACACGCTCATCGCCGATCGCCTGGGGCTCATCCCGGAAATTCCGGACGAGCTGGTCGCGGCCGCGAAAGGTGAGCGCCTCGCCTTTGGCGCGAAGCTCATGGAATACGCCGGAAAAGAGCCGGCGGCCCTTAAGAGGATGCCCTTTGTCCTTGCAAAAACGCTGGGGCGCGTCTGGGACAGCGCAAATCTCGCAGCGCTATGGGGGATGATGATGACGGCGCCCAAGGCCTTCCGCGAGAACGCCGTGCGCGCGGGCTTCAAACCGGGCATGGACCTCGGGGACCGCGTGTTCCAGGCGCTTCTCGATTCTCCCTCGGGGGTGTGGGTGGGCGAGCTGGACCCCTCCGACAATATGTCGCAGATAAAGACCGACTCGGGGAAGATCGAGATTTTCATTCCCGAGATGGAGGAGGAGGTGCGCTCCCTCCAGCCCGCCTCGGAGAAGAAGAAGCTCGAGCTTCCGAAGGAGTTTCCGCTGATTATGAGCGCTGGCCGCCATTACGATTGCAACGCCAACACCCTTATGCGCGATCCGGAGTGGAACAGGGGCAGGAGGGCCGGCACGATAGCGATGAGCCCGGACGACGCGAAGGCCCTGGGGCTTTCGGACGGGCAGGAGGTGCGCGTTACTACAGAGGCGGGAAGCGCCGTCGGCGAGCTCGAGCTCTCCGTCCGCATACGCCCGGGGACCGTGCTCATTCCGCACGGCTTCGGCCTCGTCTACGGCGATACGACGCACGGCCTGAACGTCAACAGCCTCACCAAAAATACGCACCGCGACCCGCTCGGCACGCTGCTGCACCGCTATGTGCCCTGCCGGGTGGAAGGCGCATAACATGAGCGCCTCAATCGCGCTCTGCCGGGTCGCGATCGCGACGGCCGTACTCGAGGGGTGATGGCATGCGGCGCGCGGCCCTTCATATCATTACCGGAGGAAGAGACTCGGGAAAGACCGCCCGCATACGCGCACTTTACGACGAAAAACCGGGAGGCGATGGATACGCCTGCCCCAAGGTGTTTGCGAACGGCGTACACGAGGGTTATGACGCGCTAAACCTTCGCACAGGCGCGACGGCGCCTCTTGCGCGGAAAAAAAACGCTCTTCCACTGGGATGGGACGAGTTCCTTGCGCGGGGCGAGTACAGCTTCTCGGGCCGGGGCCTCGAGTTTCTCGATTCGATACTCGAAGGGCTTGCCGCGCGTCGGGCGGAGAGGGTGTTTTTGGACGAGATCGGTTCGCTCGAGATGCAGAGGGAAGGCTTCCGTTTTCTGCTTGCCGGAGTTATGGACTCATGCGAAGAGCTGTATGCAAGCGTCCGTAGAAATAGGGTGGCGGAATTTGTGGAAATAACGGGTGCAGTGGATTACACTCTGACGGACCTCGACGCGTGAGGAGGGACAATGGATACCTTAAAAAGCGACGTAACGATATGTGGAAGGCCCATCGACGACTACATCAAGCAGGTCGTCGATTTTCATGGAAGCTTCGCTCCAGGGATGCTTCTGGGGGGCTTTATGGTGGAGCACGCCAGGAGGAATCTGTCGCCCGAAATACTCTTTGACTCAATCTGCGAGACCTCTCACTGCCTGCCGGACGCCGTCCAGCTTCTTACTCCATGCAGCATCGGAAACGGCTGGCTGAAGATCATCGACGTCGGCCGCTTTGCAATCGCCCTGTACGACAAGCATGCCGGAAACGGTGTCCGGGTGCACCTCGATCACCGGAGATTGGAGTCGTGGGGCGAGATAAAGAGCTGGTTCCTGCGGCTCAAGCCCAAGCACGAACAGTCGCGCGAGCGGCTCATGGACGAGATGCTACGGGCCGGCGTGAGCGTTCTGGGTATTGCCCGTATCTCCATACAAAAGGAATTTCTCGAGCACCGGCACGGGGCTCCCATCGCCCTGTGCCCGGCGTGCGGAGAGGCCTATCCCTCGGAGCACGGCGCGCGCTGCCGCGCCTGTCTCGGTGCGCTCCCATATAAAGTATGAGGATGCCGTGCACGGGAGAGGCGATGGTTTGGGACAGAGGCGATATGCCCGGTGCCGGCGCGAGGAGGCCTCGGATAGACGCAGAGCCCTTAGCGAATAAGTCGTAATCAAGAAAACACCCGCCTGCCGACCTCTTCCTTAAAGAGCGGAGGCTTGTAATCCCCAATTCTCCGGTTCGAGCGCTTTTTACGACGCCATCGGGAAAAGCGACAAATCCGATGAACTTTTTCGAATTTTTCTTTTCCCGGCCCATTTTTTTTTGTATTTTTAGTGGAAGTCTGTTGTATCAATTTGACCACGGTACGCGCGGCGAGGACAGGTCGTGCCGTTGGCTCGGCTTTCTTTAAAGCGCCAAACGGCCGGCCCGCCTTAGGCGAAGATTATGGCGGCCGTCGGCGTTCGTAAAATCGCCGGACATTAGGAGGGGTAATGAAGGGTTTCATGGGATTGCTAAAGTATACAATGATGACGACGGCGCTCGTATTGGCCGCGGCCCTGCCGGCCCGGGCAGTGGTGAACGATTCGGACCTCGGGATGCACCTTCGCGGGGCCGTTGGCGGCGGGGCGGTGTTTATGGGTTACAACGACTACGGCAGCACAATCGGCGATGTCGGCACCGGTTCGGGTGCCATGTTCAATGCGAGCGCCATGCTCGCCTATAAATTCATAGGGGTAGAGGGAAATATTTTCGTAGGCTCCATCGGCGACCTGGAATGGGATGCGGAAGTATTGGGGACGAAGCACACTTATACATCCAATGGCTCGGGTTCTTATATGAATCTGGACCTCAAGTTGGGCTTCGACCTGTTCCGGGAGGAGGGCGACATGGGCTATACCTTCATCTATGCCGGCCCGCGCTACTGGAGGATGGACCGCAAACAGGATTCCTATGAGGTGGATGGGATAGTGTCGCATGTGGACAACACACAGGAGGCGAAGGGCGCGGGCTGGACCGTCGGTTTCCGGGATTTCAGCACCATAGGACCGAACGACGGGTTCGCCGTCGTTCTTCAGACGGCTCTCTTTGCCGGAACGGCCCCTGTAGACAAGTTGAAATGGAATAACTACACATCGAATAAAAAGGTCGATCAATCGCTCACCATTGGGGGAGAGCTTGCCCTCGGGGTCGCGCTTCAGAACATCGGCTTCTCGGTCGTCGGCGGCCTGCGCACCGAGGCAAACGTGAGCGTATTTAAAGACCCCACAACGGACGATGAATCCGCCTTTGGCCTTGGAAACGCCATGTTCTTCGTCGAGGCGGGATTGATGTTTTGATTGCCCAATAAAAGCGCAATCGGACCGACATCTGTCCGGCCCGGAGGCCCGTGCCGGGATTTTCCCGCCCATGAGGCCGTGAAAGCGGGCGCGTCCTTTAGCGAAGCTTCTCGCCGTATTCGTGTTTTTCGGCCGAAGAGGAATATACCTGCTTCATCTTAGGCATGAGCTTCCGTAAATACTCCACCCTTTTGGTATCGGAAGGGTGTGTGGAGAGGAACTCGGGCGGTCGAGCGCCGCCCTGCTTCATCATCTTTTGCCAGAAGTTTACGGCCGCCTCCGGGGCGTATCCCGCCTTCGCCGAGAAGAGCGTACCGGTTTCGTCGGCCTCGTACTCGTGTTTACGGCTGTACGGCAGGATGAGCCCGACGGTGGTTATGCCCCCGAACGCCGCCATATATAGCTCGCGCTTGCCGTCCTTTTCGGTGAGCGCTCCCAGTACGCTTCCGAGAAAATTCGCCGCCATGGCCTGGCTCATGCGTTCGCCTCCGTGGCGGAGCACCGCGTGCGCTATCTCGTGACCCATCACTATCGCAAGCTCCGCCTCGTTTTCGAACATGGGCATTATGCCCGTATAGAACACAATTTTCCCGCCCGGCAGACAGAAGGCGTTTACCTCGTTCGATTCGACTACGGCAAATTCCCATTTGTAGTCGGGCTTGTTCGCCACGACGGCGAGGCGTTTTCCGACACGCTCCACCATGTCCACATAGGACCGGTTTCGCGAAGGGGCCGCTTTGGCCATGAACTCGCGGAAGCTCTTCTCGCCCATCTCGTTCTCCTGCGCCTCGGTGGTGAGTATAAGCCGAGTGCGACCCGTGTATGGGGTGGAAGCGCAGTAGGCCGCAAACGGCAGAACCGCCCAAAGGAGGATGACGGCGGCGAGGCGTTTGTGTTTTATTGTCGGTTTCATGATGGCGCTCCTTTGATAAAGGTCGCTCGGGGCGGACTTTCGTTTGTAATTAACGAACCCCGGCCGCCGGAACATACCATGGTGCACCGCTCTTGTCAATCGAGGTTCGCCGCCCCGCCTTAGGGGATGACGATCGAATCGCCGTCGCGCACGGCCTCGTACACCTTCCGCGCGCCGTGCCTTAATATGGCGCCCATCGCTCTTCGCGCTCCCGCCGGATCGCGCCGTGAAAGGGCGCCGAGAAGACGAGCGTTCAGCCTGAGTGAGGCCGCGGGCACCCCGGGGAGCGAATAGAAGAACTCGGTGAAGAAGGAGTAGATGGGACGGAAGGAGTGGAATATCAGCCGGTTGATGACGTTGCCGGATATCTCTATAACGGCGTAGTGGAACTCGAAATCGCATTCGGCGAGCGTAAGCACATCGTCGAGGTGCGCGCGCTTGCGCTCGAGGTTCGCCTTGAGAAGCGCAAGCTCCCCGGCCGTTACGCGGAGGGCCGCCTCGCGCGCGGCCTCGGTTTCGGTCAGGAAGCGGAAACGCAGGAGCGAGTCGAGCGTTTCTCTGTCGATGCTTCTGCGTATCTTTAGGACCTGGACCAGCGTCTCGAGCGTGCCTTTTCGATTGAAATCCAGCACATAGGTGCCGCTCTGCGGGTGGGTTTCGACAAGCCCGGCCTGGGCAAGCCTTGCGATGGCCTCGCGCACGACAAGACGGCTTGCGCGGTATGCTATAGAGAGCTCGCGTTCCGAAGGAAGCCTCGCGCCTATCGGATATGCGCCTCGCATGATGTCGGCCTGAATGGCGCTGAATATCCTTGCGGGTAATCCGCTGCCCATGGGCATTCTCCTCCGGCGGGCGATCGCCGCCGACTTAAAGTAAAGAAAAAACTTGACCGCCTCAAACGCCATTGTATAAACTGGTATGACCAATTTCAAGACAAAAGGAGGGGCAGGTGAAAATTACGAGGATCGAGCTGTACCACGTTTCCGTTCCGCTCCGGGAGACCTTCTGGCCCACCTGGATTCCCGGCTATCCGCAGACGCACAACCGCTTCACGCTAATCAAGCTCACAACCGACGAGGGCATTGAGGGCTATGGCGCAGGGTCGGCGCTGGGAAAGGAGCGCGAAGGTCTGGGAGACCTCCTGGGGGGCTATATGATGGGCGCGGACCCCACGGATATACAGCGCGTCCAGGACCTTCTTAAACAGGCGGGGATTCTCGGCTGGCGCAACTTCTGGATCGAGCCCGCGTGTTGGGACATTATGGGCAAGAAGGCCGGAAAACCCGTCTACGAACTACTGGGGGGCGAGGCGCGGCCCATAGAGGTCTATTGCTCCACGGGCGAGATGCACGACCCGGAGCAAAGGGCCGACGAGATTCTCGCGATCAGGGAAAAGGGCTACCGATGCGCGAAGCTGCGCGTAAAAAGCGTGGAGCTTAAGGACGACATACGCCAGATAGAGGTGGTGAGAAAGCGCGTCGGCAGGGATTTCGTCTTAGGAGTAGACGCAAACCAGGGCTGGCTGGTGACGATCGTGGACAAGATCCCGGCCTGGGACCTCGCCCGCGCCAAAAAGTTTGCCGACGCATGCCACCGTAACGGCATCGAATGGCTGGAGGAGCCGCTCGATTCGAGGGACTACGCAGGAAACGCGGCCCTCAAAAAGTATTCCAAGGTCAAGATATCCGGGGCCGAACTAAACTACGGCTGGGACGAGATCAAGATCATGCTGGAGAAGGACTGCTTTCACATCTACCAGCCGGACGCCACGTTTGCGGGCGGTATCGCCCAGGTGAAGCAGGTCATCGACGCCTGCCGTGAGAAGAAGCGCCTGTACACGCCGCACACATGGACCAACGGTATAGGTTTTTACGTAAACTGGAACATGGTGCTGGCGGACAGGGGGAACAAACTGCCGCTCGAGTACCCATTCGAGCCGCCGTCATGGATACCCGAGTTCAGGGATGGAATCATCGATCCCATCATCCCGGATAAAAATGCGTATCTCGCCCCGTTCAGGACGCCCGGGCTTGGGTTTGCCGTCAACAAGAAACTGCTCCGTAAATACGGCACGCGCTTTTTCAAGCTCACCGAGACGGGGCTTAAGATCAAGGTGATCCGCGAGAAGGGGCTTAAAACGGCACTCGAGTTGAAGAAAAGAAAAGGCTGACCGAGGAATGGACGCCCCGTCGAAGCGGGGCGTCCCGCCTTTCCACGGTGTATGCTCGTATCGGATTACGCGGCCGTCATTTCTCCGGTTCCCGCTTTTCTTGCCTCGGATTCTGTGTGCTGGAGCGGACGAGTTTTATTCAATGAGAAGGGGAAGCCCATGTCTAAACAAACCATCCCCAACCGGGTCTCGATGAAGAAAGTGATGGACTATTTTGTCTTCTTTTCGCCGTAGCCTCTCGGGCTATCGAAAAGCCTCATCTGCGGGTCGCAATGGGCCTTTCGGCTGGCGACGCCATGGAACGAGTTAATTTCGACGTCTTCGTTTCCCCATTGGTCCCAATCGGATCGCTGGAATCTGGCGAAAAGCTCCAGATATGGCCCCGGCGAACAAGCCTCGATTATGGAGTACAGCTCGTCAGGCTTTCGAGAATGTTCGCGTTTACGGGAGTATAACAGGTTTACCATGGTTCGCCCGGGCTGGAGGGTTCGCATGCTGCCTCGGACGCCAAACAACACGAGCTCCGTAACATTGCGGAAATAGAAACCTACTCCGCGGCCGTCCGGACCACCGTCCTTGCGGACCTTATACCAGACGAGGTTCGTTTTATAGGTAAATCCCCATGCCTCCATTACCCGCAACCCCTCCTGCAGCAAGGCGTTGGGCACCCACAGATAAAGATGGGATCTGGCAGCCGCAAGCCGGCTGACAGGCAGATCCATAATCTCCTTCAATTCCATGGTCGGATACCGGAGCAGCCGCTTGTGCTCCGGCGCCATTTTTCCCGTCCGGTTCTGAAATTGCCATGGAGGGTCCGCCAAAATCGTCGAATATGGCCCTTTGGCCTTGGAGAGAAGATCTTCCGATGGATTGGCTCCTGATAAACTGTAAATCTTACTCATGGCTGTCTCCATGCCCGAACCTCGCTATGCAACGATTTCCCTCGGGATGCCTATTAAAAGAAGCGGACATGGGTTTCCAACCCCGCGGTTTACCCTGTCCTCTAATTTTTTCCAATGCGTGGTCGCCTCTCCGAATTTATCGGAAACGAAAACATGCGCCCAACCCTTCTCGAAAGAACCTTTTAAAATAGCCGATCGTCGGATCATTTCCATCTGGCGTTCGGTGGGGCTGTAATATTCACGGACCTTTTGGATATCGTCGATGCCGTTTGCTAGGGCGAATTCCTCGATTAGCTTGCGCATGCCTTCCTGCAGGGATTGGCCGCGGGTGATTATGGCTCCAATGGATATGGCGCCTTCGGCGTGCAGGCGTTTGAAATTTTCGAGATCCCGGTCGAAAAAGGGGTCCTTGTTGTTCCATTCGATTTCGAGCGCGATCGTGCCTGTCGTGAGTTTCTTTACATGGTCAATTTGGTGTGATATGTATTCTTTCTCCACGCCATCGACTATTTTTTTTATTTCGAAGTTGTGTTTTTCCCATCCATGCCTCTCGGAGAGGTTTTTTCGAATCCTCTGCGTCAATTCGCCTTCTCCGCCGCCGCCATATACGAGCTCGCCGACTGGGATCGTTATATCGGACAACACGGATTCGATCTCATCGGCCGCTCTACGCATGTCGTGCGTCAATATCGCCTCTGCATGGTGCAATGTCAGTATCTGATAACCTTTGGATTTAAGTTTCTTAAACATTTTATGGCCGGAAGATCATTATGTCGCTAATTGTGGGAAGAAATGGGAGATTGTCAAGAATATATCCGGGCTGCCCGCCAATCGGGGTCTTGCCGCCTGGGTAGCCCCTAATTCCGCCCCTCACCGCTATGGTCATCGGCCTAATAGGTCCGGTCCATCCGTGCTTAGCGCCTACTGGAACGCCCCGCAAGAGGGAATTTGCATTCGGATCGCGCCCCTTTCCGGATTAGTCCGCTCGGACCCATGTACCTGCCTGGCCATTAATTGCTTGAAATGGCTGGAGGCGCGAGTATACTGCATCATGCGCTAAAAAAACAGGATGCCGAACCGGAGCGGGGCCTTTCGCCCGAGTCAAGTTTACAAGCATGATAAAGGAATAAACCAATCCACTGAACGGTTCGCGGCCCTCGATCGTTCAGGTTAAGCGGGGCTAAAGGTCGATGGCGGATCGCACGCCTTATGGCCCGGACAATCACAACGGGAGGTTTGCCATGCGAAGAACAAACATTATCATCACCGAGCACGATTTGGGCCGTTTAAAGAGTCTCTTGCAGGCGGTAAAAACCGGCAACTCGTTGAGCCAGGAGCACCTCAAAAAACTCGATAATGAGCTCTCGCATGCTAAGGTTGTGGAGCCCGGGCTTGTGCCCGGCGACGTGGTAACGATGAATTCGAGGGTCCGTTTCAGGGACCTCGAGGAAGAGAGCGATCATGAATATTCGCTGGTCTTTCCGGCGGAAGCCGACATGGGCAAGAACAAGCTGTCCATCCTTGCCCCAATAGGGGCGGCCCTCCTGGGATATCGGGTGGGCGATGTAATAGAATGGCCGGTGCCGTCGGGGACCAAAAGCCTTCGAATCGAAGAGATCATCTATCAGCCGGAGGCTGCGGGCGACCTGCATCTTTGAAGAGAGACCGGCGCGCCTTAAAGTGGGCGGGAGGTTCCGGGCGGGACCGGGACCTGGTCGCGCAGCTCCTTGCTGAGATGATAGATGGCGCGCCACACATGGTAGGCGAGCCGGTCGAGCCAGCGCATGGCCTCGAGGCGGCTCATGGCGTCCTCCGGTTCGAGCTCGCCCCGGGCCGTGCTCGCCAGGAGGTCCACCCTTTGGGCACGCCGTATACCTGCAATAGACTGGGACATGGCCTCGACAACGCGAAGCGGGGCTTTGTCGGTATGCCCCTGGAGCCAGCGTACCACCATGTCGATGCGGGAAAGCTGTTCGATGGCTATAAGGCGAAGCTCCTCGTGGTGGGCCACCTCGTCCATCTCGTCCACCTGCCGGCATGTTTCCACCAGGCGCTCGAGGTGGTCGATCGAGTGGAGCACGGAGAGGTGCAGGCCGTGCAGGCCGGATGAATCCGGCTGGGAGCGTACATGGGACAGGAAGCGGCTGGTCTCCCCCAGCGCCATGCAGGCCTCATCGAAATTGTCGGCGACGTCCCGAAAGGAGGCCTGGGCGTTAAGGATGCGCCTGAGCGATTCCATAATGACGGCGGCGATGCCTATGACGGTGCGCCGCGCGGTCTCAATGGCCACAGGAGGGACGTTGGTGACGCTCGTGTCGAGGTTCTTGGTAAGGCGCGAGCCGTTTTCCGGGATGGCGCGTTCAATTAGCCGGGTGAGAGGGGTGATGAGCGGATACAAGACTATTATGCCGAAGAGGTAGATGGCGGTGTAATGAGCTGAAAGTACTATCGTCGGCTCATGGACCCCCGCCGCCGCGCAGAAGAATCTGACCACGCCGAGAAACTGGGTAAAGATTGCGCATACCATGCCGCCGGTCACGAGGTTAAACAGAATATGGACCAGGGCCGCGCGTTTGGCCTGGACCGACGCGCCTATGGCGGCCATAATCGCGGTGGATGTCTTTCCGATACTCTGGCCGATAACGAGCGCCGCGCCCTGTTCCAGGCTGATGGCCGAGGAGTGAAGCGCCGCGAGCGTGGTTACGAGCGCCGCGCTGGATGACTGCATGATGAGGGTCATGGCCGCGCCGATGAGGATGAGGATGAGGCGCCCGAAAAGATCGGTGCCGGGGAAGGAGGCCACGTCGACCCTGGCGGCGAGGTGCTGCATTCCGCCCTGAAGGGTCGCGATGCCCACAAACAGCATGCCGAAGCCGGCCATCACCATCCCCGACGAGGTCCTTTTTCCGCGCGAAAGCAGCATGAGCAGCGCCCCGATACCCACCAGAGGCATGGCGAGCAGGCCTATGTTCAGCTTGAAGCCCAAAAGCGAGATAAGCCAGCCCACCGTCGTGGTGCCGAGGTTCGCGCCGAATATTATGCCGATCACCTGGTTGAAGCCGATGAGCCCGGCCGAGACGAAGCCTATGGTGGCAAGTATGGTCGCGTTGGAGGACTGCACGAGCGAGGTGAGGACGAATCCCGAGGCGATGCCGGAGACGGCGCCCCCGGTAAAGCGGACGAGCAGGCGCCGGAGGGTGTCGCCCCCGAGCGATTTAAGCCCCTCTGTCATCAGGATTATGCCGATGAGGAATATCCCGATTCCGCCAAGTATGGTCGCGATCATTATTACCATGATAGCACCGATATCGGAAAATGCGCCCCGGGAGGCGCGATGCCGCACAGTTGACTATTTACCAATACAGTATCGACCGTGGCAAGAGGGAATTTTCGATTATTTGATTGAAAAAATACCCTCTCAAAGTAGGCTTAGCCCCTCCGGGCCGGGCGCCGGATACATTTGAACGGAAAACGGATTCATGCCATATAATAATCTCGGTCAGTTCATCTCGCGGCTCGAGGAGCTCGGCGAGCTTTTTCGTGTCGCCGTGGAGGTCGATCCGGCCCTCGAAATTACCGAAATAGCCGACCGTATGAGCAAGACCGGCGGCCCCGCGCTTCTCTTTGAAAATGTCAAGGGTTCGCCCCATCCGCTGCTTATCAACGCCTTTGGAAGCTTCCGGAGGATGGAGCTCGCCCTGGAGTGCGAAAGCTTCGACGAAATCGGAGCGAGGCTGGAATCGCTAATAAAGACGCAGCCTCCGGCCAGGGTTATGGACAAGCTTCGAATGCTCTTCACACTGAAGGAGCTGGCCGGATTCATGCCAAAAAAAATAAAAAAGGCCCCCTGCCAGGAGAGGGTCCTTGCCGGCGGGCCGATGCTTGACGCGCTTCCTATCCTCACCTGCTGGCCGCATGATGGGGGCCCCTTCATAACGCTTCCGATCGTGATAACCCGAGACCCTGATTCAAAAACCCAGAACTACGGCATGTACCGCATGCAGAAGTTCGACGGGTTGTCGACCGGCATGCACTGGCAGTACAACAAGGACGGGGCGCGCCACTACCGCAAGTATAAGGAGCGGGGCCTGCGCATGGAGGTGGCCGTTGCCCTGGGCGGTCCTCCAGCGGTGACCTACGCGGCCACGGCGCCGCTGCCGCCGGATATAGACGAGATGCTCTTCGCCGGGTGGCTGCGGTCGGCCCCGGTCGAGCTGGTAAAGGCGAAGACGCTGGACCTTATGGTGCCCGCCGAGTCCGACTTCGTGCTGGAGGGATACATAGACCCCGGCGACGAACGGATCGAAGGCCCCTTCGGCGACCACACGGGTTTTTATTCCCCGGCGGACGTTTATCCGATATTTCGCATAACCTGCATAACCTCGCGCCGGGACGCAATCTATCCCGCGACCATTGTGGGAAAGCCTCCGATGGAGGACTGCTACATGGCCAAGGCCACGGAGCGGATTTTTCTGCCTCTCATGAGGCTCATAGCGCCGGAAATCGTGGACATCGAACTGCCGCTCGAGGGGGTGTTTCACAACTGCGCTCTCGTCTCGGTAAAAAAGGAGTACGCCGGGCAGGCCCGAAAGGTGATACACGCGCTGTGGGGCATGGGTCAGATGGCATCGACGAAGTTCATCGCGGTTTTCGACCACGATATAGACCTTCGCGATTACAGCACGGTCCTCTGGAAGCTCCTTAACAACGTGGATCCCGGGCGGGACCTGGTCCTCTCAGGCGGTCCGCTTGACGCGCTGGACCATTCGGCCTCATACGCGAACTATGGGGGGAAGATGGGAGTGGACGCCACGCGGAAGACGCGCGAGGAGGGCATGGGACGCGACTGGCCCGACGAAATCAGGATGTCCGATGAAGTGAAGAAACGCGTAAGCGAACGATGGAAGGAATATGGATTTTAAAAAATTCTCAAAGATGATAATGATGGAGCAGACGCTCTTCGCGCTGCCGTTTGCCTATCTTGGCGTGCTATTCGCCGGGGGCGGCGCTTTTTTAGACTGGGTCTGGGTGACCGTCGCGCTGATTGCGGCGCGCACCGCGGGCATGTCTTTCAATCGGGTAATCGATAGGGATATAGATAGGCGTAACCCGAGGACAAAGGACCGCATCCTCGCGCGGGGAGATGCCAATCCCGCTGAGGTGCTTGTTTACGGCGCGGCCGCGTCGCTCGTGCTCATTTTCGCGGCATATATGCTCAACACGCTCTGTTTTTATCTCTCGTTCGTCGCCGTGGCGATGCTTGTCAGCTACTCCTATTTTAAGCGCTTCACGTCATCATCGCATTATTACCTGGGGCTTATAGAGGCGGCGGCGCCCATAGGAGGATATCTCGGTGTCACCGGCGAGTTCGACCTGCTGCCGTTCGTTCTGGGCGCGGCGATCATGCTCTGGATCGCCGGGCTCGATCTGGTCTACGCCATACAGGACATGGACTTCGACCGCGAGGAGAGGCTTTATTCGTTTCCGGCGCGCTATGGCCTAAAACGCACGCTCGCGGCCTCCACCGCTTCCTACGCGGCGGCGGTCTCGGCGCTTGCGGGGGCGGGTTTCCTCGGGCGGCGCGGGATCGGCTACTGGGTGGGAGTGGCCTGCGTTACGGTGATCTTCACGGCACAGCAGCGCCTTGCGCGCGGCGAGGACCAGGCTTCGGCCATTAAGCGCTTCTTCGAGCTGAACGGCTACGTGGCGCCGGTACTATTCATAGGAACATTTCTCGACGTGTACATCGACCGGAGCTAAACTCTTTCCATGTATATAATCGGATTGACCGGCGCGAGCGGCGCGATTCTCGGCGTCCGACTGATCGAGGAGCTGTTGGGCTTGGGTGAAGCCGTGGGTGCGGCGATGTCGAAGGCGGCATGGGGCATCATCGAGCACGAGATAGGCCCCGGACGTGCCCGCGACTGCTCGCTCTCCGCAATAATCGCCAACCGCCGACCGGATCTCGACCTCGCGCTCCTTACGGAATACGAAAACGACGACCTATTCGCCCCGCCGGCAAGCGGGAGTTTCCTCTTTGACGCCATGATCATCGCCCCCTGCTCCATGAAAACGCTTTCCGCCGTGGCCTCGGGTTACTCCGATTCGCTTATCACCCGCGCCGCGGGAGTGGCGCTCAAGGAGCGTAGAAGGCTGGTGCTCGTTCCGCGCGAGACGCCGCTTGCAAGGGCGGATATAGAGAACATGCTCCGCGCCAGGGACGCCGGCGCGGATATACTGCCTCCGGTCCCCGGCTTTTACACCCGTCCCGCCACCATCGAAGATGTTGTGGATTTTATTGTGGGGAAGGTGCTGAACCTGCTTGGAATACGGCACGATCTTTTTCCGGAATGGGGGGGAGATTGAAAGCGACATTGGCCAATGTCGCTTTCAATCTCACATGATGAACATAGACATGATACACAACCCGGTACTCCGCCGCGTCGCCGAAAAGGCACTCTCCGGAACGCCCGTCGATGAAAAAGACGCAATTGCCATGCTCACCACCAGCGATATCGCGGAGCTCGGACACATTGCCGATTTTGTGCGCCGCCGCGAAAACGGCACTAAGGCCTACTACGGCGTAAACATGAATCTCAACTACACCAACGTCTGCGAGCTGCGATGCCCTCTCTGCGCTTATTCCCGCGACGAGGGAGAGGAAGGAGCCTTCACGCTCTCGCTCGACGAAATAGAGAAGCGCGTTCGCGGCGCCGTGGAATTCGGCATCGACGAGGTGCACATAGTGGGTGGGCTTAATCCCTCGCTTTCGCTCGATTATTTTCTGGAGATGCTCCGGCTCATAAAGCGGATAAAGCCGGACCTTTTCATTGTGGCCTTTACCGCCACCGAGTACGAGTATTTCGCCAGACGAAGCGGGATGGAGCTTTCAGAGCTCTTCCGCGCCATGATCGACGCGGGCCTTGGGGCGCTTCCGGGGGGCGGTGCGGAGATTTTCGATCCCGGCGTTCGCGGGCGTATAGCGCCGCGCAAGATCTCCGGAAAGCGCTGGCTCGAGGTCATGCGGGAGGCCCACCGCGCGGGGCTCAAGACCAACGCGACCATGCTCTATAATCACATCGAGGAACCTTCGCATATAGCCGACCATCTGTCGCGCATACGCGAGCTTCAGAACGAGACAGGGGGATTCAAGACATTCGTGCCGCTTCCATTTCACGCCGAAAACACGGCGCTCGCCGTGGAGAAACAGGCCACCGGTTTCGACCACGTCCGGATTTACGCGAGCGCGCGAATATTCCTCCATAACATCCCGCATATAAAGGGGCTGTGGATGTACCTCGGCGAAAAGCTCGCGCAGGTGATGCTCCACTTCGGCGTGGACGACATAGGGGCTACATATCACTACGAGAAGGTGGTGCACGCGGCGGGCGCCACTACCGACGATGTGGGTTCCGAGGAGCGCCTGAGGAGGATCATAGAGAACGCCGGGATGACGCCGGTTCGCGCCACGGCCGCCTACTGAAACAGAGGGACATTATGAAACTCGGCTATATTGATTACCTGAACTGCTATCCCTTTTATCATCACATGATGACGAAACGGCCGCTCGACGGCATTGGGGTGGTGCCGGCGTATCCGAGCGCGCTTAACGCCATGATGCGCGACGGCTCGCTCGACATGAGCCCGGTCTCCTCGGCCGCGTACGCGGACGTCCGCGACGCGCTCATCCTCCCCGGCTTCTGCCTCTCCTCGATAGGCTATGTCCGTTCGGTGGTGCTGCTTAGCCGGGTGCCTATCGAGGAGCTCGACGGGCGGCAGCTCGGACTTTCCACCGCGTCGCAGACCTCGGTTGTTCTATTGAAAATGCTCCTGGAGCGGCATTACGGCGTGCGCCCCGAATATGTAGAGTCTCCGCCGAGGCCGTCGCTCTTAGGGATGGACGCGGCCCTTGTAATCGGGAACGAGGCCATGATGCACGAGGCCGAGCCGATCCCCTACACATACGACTTAGGCGACCTGTGGCTTCGAAAGACGGGGCATCCGGTGGTGTTCGCCGTATTTTTGGTCGGCCAAAACGCCGCCCGCACCATGCGGGCCGATATCGAACGCGTGGTCGAGTCATACGGCGAATCGCTTGCCTGTCTAAGAAATGAAAGAAGCGCTCTTATAGAGGCCGCGCGCCTAAGGTATCCCGACGTGGCCTACGACATCGACACCTATTACCGGCTGCTTCGCTTCGAGTTCACCGACGAGCTTAAAGGCGCTCTCGAATACTATTACGAGCAGGCCGGCGAGATGGGGTTCCTTCCCGGGGTGGACGGGATACGCTATTACGGGTGAGGGCGCCGTGAACGCAAAGAACAACCTCGAGGGGAAAATACTTTCGGGCGAACGGATCGGCCGCGATGACGCCCTCGCGCTCTTCTCGTTCGACCTCCCGAGGCTCGGCCTTCTCGCCGACGAGCGGCGTAAAAAGGCCCATCCCTCGAACGAGGTTGGCTTTATCATTGACCGCATCGTAAACTTCACCAACGTCTGCACGGCGGCCTGCGCCTTCTGCGCCTACCACGCGCGCGCCGGCTCCATCGAACCTTACCGCATGACGATCGACGAGGTGCTCGTTAAGGTCGACGAGCTCGCGGCCGCGGGCGGCACGCAGGTCATGCTTCAGGGCGGGCTCGACCCCCAATTCGGCCTAAACGAGTGCCGCGCCATGCTTCGGGCCATAAGGAAGCGCTATCCGTCCATATATCTTCACAGCTTCTCGCCCGCGGAGACCGTGCACCTGGCCCGCCGCCACGGCATCTCCATCTCCGAAGTCGTCGCTATGCTAAAGGAGGCGGGGCTCGATTCCATGCCAGGGGCCTCGGACATGCTTGTGGACAGGGTGCGCCGGACGGTAAGTCCGAACAAGATAACGAAGGACGAATGGGTGGAGGTGATGCGAACGCTCGCCGCGGCGGGGCTTAAATCCTCCGCCACGATGACATACGGGCTCGGCGAAACCCTGGAGGAGCGCGTCGAGCACCTGGAGGTCGTGCGCGGCGTGCAGGACGAAACGGGCATACTGCGCGCCTTCATCCCATGGAGCTTTTCACCGGCGCGCACCCTCATGGCCGATATGGAGCCTGCTACCGGCATCGATTACCTGAGGCTTGTGGCCGTTGCCCGAATCTATCTTGACAATATACGCTTCATACAGGCTGGATGGCTTACCGAGGGGCACGCGCTCGCCCAGATAGCCCTATCCATGGGCGCGAACGACATGGGCGGCGTACTCACCGAGGAGGTGGTGGTTAAGGCCACGGGTGTGGAGACCACCGCCGACCGCGAGGGGATGATACGCGTCATCTCGGCTGCGGGCAGGGTTCCGGTGGAGCGGGATTCCGATTACCGGACAATCAGGAGCTACGGATAATGGTTAGCCTGCGCTACGAGATCGACAACGAGAGCCCACAGGAGAAAAAGCGCTTCATTCAGTCCATGTTCTCTTCGATCGTGCCCTCATACGACCGGCTTAACCGCATCCTCTCCATGGGGATCGACCTGGCCTGGCGGCGTAGCGCCGTGCGCTCGCTTGGCGATATAGCGGATAAAAAAGTGCTCGATCTCTGCTGCGGGACGGGCGACCTCTCGAAGTCCCTTTCCAAAAAGGGCGCGGCGGTGGTTTCTCTGGATTTCTGCCGGCCCATGATAATTAAGGGAATGGAGCGCGGCGCCATCCGCGGGAGCGCCGTGGTGGCCGATGCCTGCCTTCTGCCGTTTAAGGACGGCTCGTTCGACATGCTTACCATCGCCTTCGGAATACGCAACATCCCCGACCTCGGCAACTTCATCCGCGAGACAAAGCGCGTGCTGAAGGAGAATGGAAAGCTTCTAATATTGGAGCTTACCCGCCCCGAAAACAGGCTCATGGCGCGTATGCATCGGCTCTATCTAAAAAGGGTCCTCCCCGCCGTGGGCTTTATGGTGTCGGGAAGGCTCACCGCTTACCGCTATCTTTCCAAAACCGTTCGGACCTTCATCGCTCCCGAAACGCTCGAGGAGCGCTTCGCCGAACACGGCTTCGCCTGCTCGCACAGGCACCACACCATGGGAGTCGCGACAATAGTGGAATGCGTCAGGGCGGGAAGGGCGCCGGCGGGGCGCGGCGAAGATGCCCGCGCCCGCGCGGAAGAGCGCCCGGCGGTGGACTACTCCAGGGTGCAGCCGAACCGCGCGCCGGCATAGCGGGCCGTGTTCTCATGGCCGAGGCCCTTTACCGTAACGGTCTTCTTTTCGTAATCGACCACGCAGCTCGAAACGGGCAGAGCAAGCCTGGCCCAGTTGTGGGCGGCCTCCTCGGTCTTTCCCTCCACGAAGATGCTCGAACACATGAACTTGGCGTAGGCGCCGGATGCCATGGGCAGAAATGCGCTTATGTCCCTCCAGTTGGCCGCCACCCAGACGCCGATGCCAACGATGACGACCAGCAGCAGAATGAGCGCTATCTTTAGAATTTTTTTCATGATGTCCCCCTATTTCCCAGTGGCTTCGATGATCATCTTGAGGAAGCGGTTGCGGTCGAAGCTGGGCTTCTCGCGCGTGTCGCCGGTGTAGGCTATGACCATATCGAGCGAGGGGATTACGAAGATCATCTGCGACCAGTGTCCGAGCGCCATGAACATATCGCGCGGCGCGTCGGGATACACGGGCGGAAGGTCCATCTCGGGCACGCCCATGTTGAGCCACCACAGCGCGCCGTAATTGGCGTCCTTGCGGTCCTCGGCGTCGAGTTTTGTTTTGAGATAGGCCGGCGCGAGGGTGGTGCTGTAGCGCACCCAGCCCTCCGGAAGTATGCGTCTGCCCTCCCACATGCCGTCGTTAAGGAAGAGATAGCCGAACTTGGCCATGTCGCGCGGCGTGGCGAAGACGTAGGATGAGCCGACGAAGGTGCCGGCCGCGTCGCGCTCCCACACCGCGTTCTTCATTCCGATGACGTTAAAGAGCCTGTCCCAGGGATAGTTGTCGTACTCGGCCGCGCTCATGGTGTTCTTTAACATCGCCATGAGGAGGTTGGGGGTGGGGCTTGCGTATTCCCATTTTTCGCCCGGGGCTGCCTCGAAGTCCTGCGAGGCGGCGTATGCGGCCATGTCTTTGTGCCCCGTGGTGAAGAGCATGGCGTTCACAGTGGACTTGAGCGGCGAGGCCTCGTAGGTCTCGTTTGAGTAGAGCCCCGAGCTCATGCGAAGCAGGTGGTCCACCGTTATCTTCCGATGATCGCCGCGGTCGAGCGCCTTGTAGTATTTGTAGGCCGGATCGTTGAGCTTTATCCTGCCCTCCTTGATGGCTATTCCGTACAGCGCGTTCGTAAAGCTTTTGGATATCGACCAGGTGATATGCACTCTGTCTTTGTCGAAGCCGCCGGCGTATTTCTCGTATACCAGATAGCCGTTCTTTATGATGACCAGTCCGTCCGTGCGTATGCCCCTGCGCTCGGACTCGGGCCCCACGCGCGTAAAGGCGTAGTCCTCGACCTCTTTGAGTTTCGCCGGGTTCATGCCGAGCTCCTCGGGCTTTTTCACCTTCCAGTCCTTCGTGGGCCAGTAGTCGCGCGCCGTCTTGGGCGGGGCGAAAAGCGACTTCCCGCCGTCTCCGGCCTTCGTGTCTTTGGCGGCGTCCGCAAGCGAGACGTGAAGGCCCGTTGCGAGCACCGCCGCGGCGACGATGACGAGCGCCGTGCGGGCAAACCGTTTGTTTTTCATGCCTACCTTCCTGTTCTATATTGTAAGGGCCGCGGGTGCTGCCGCGGCGTATTAGGATTTCGCTCCCAGTGGGTATTTCGCGCCGATGCGCATCACCAGGCCCGACATGTCGAGCTCCAGGTCGCCGCTTTTAAGCTTGGCGCTTCGGTATCCCGCTTCGGCGAAGAATTCGACCTTCGAGTTCTTGAACTGGTAGCCCGCTCCGGCGAGGAGCTGATAGGCGAGGCCGGTGAAGAATTTGTATTTTCGTTCCTTCTCGTAGCTTTCACCGGTATTGGAATCGGTAAAGTCGGGCTGTGAGTAGGTGAGCAGCATGAACGAGTAACCGAAACCGATGGTGGCGTAGGGAGTTACGAAGATATAGTCTTTAAGAACGGGCAGGCGTATCTGTGCATCGGCGATGACAGGGAACATGTATACATTGGAATCGGCTTTAACATCAACAAATGGGGCGGTATTCCCGGCACCCAATCCTTCTGTCCCTATCTTTCTCTCCCAGCGTATCCAGTACAATCCCGAATCCAGTCCGATGACAAAATACGGATCAAGCACCCAGTTGTACTGGAAGTTGAGGTCCAGGCCGAACTTGGCCGGGTCGCTCGAATAGCCGGTGCCGAGCTTTCCCTGTATGTCGCGCTCCACGGCGAGCGCGGGCAGCGCGGAGAAGGCGAGCGCGAGCAGCACGAGAATTATAAGTGTTCGTTTCATGTGGTATCCCCTCATCATCTGTCTGGACGTTGAATGTGTTTCCTTTTGAGATCGCCGCGTCGGCCCGTGGCCTCCTCGCGATGACCTGCTTCTTGTATATTACTGTCATTGCTAGCCCCGGTCGTTTCGGGGCGTGGCAATCTCTATTTACGAAAAGCTCCACGTATCTACGTATTGCCTGTTGAGACCGCTGCGTCGGCTTGAAGCCTTCTTGTGACAAAGCCTTTTACAGGCATCCGTCATTGCACAGACCGGCCATCAGGGGCATGGAGATCTTCTTGAGATATCAAACTCCGACTACATTCGTAATTAATTGCGCGCCAATCCATTTGACCGACTCGGTTCTTCGCGAGCCTCACTCGATTCCGTCGATGATGTTGTCGCCCACGGCATCGCTGTGATAGCGGATGGTTACGGCGCGTCCGCGAAAGTGCGCGATCTTGTTATAGTACGCCTGCATGTCGGCGGAGATCTTCGCGCTGTCGGCCCCCTCACTGTAGAAGTTCTTTACGAACACCATCTCCCTCTTGCCGGCATCCTCGGCGAATACCATCACCTGCCCCAGGTCGTTCGTGGCTATTTCCACTATTCGCGCCTTGAAAATCCCCCTGGCCTGCTGCCCGGTATCACAGCCCTTCATACAGCGAAGGCCGCCGAGGGCCCCCAAGGCTAAAAGCAGGCAGAAGACGAAAATACCGTTTTTATTGTTTACTATCATGCTGGGCGGCTTTCCTGTGGTTGTTCGAGTATTGCAGGCCCGCCTGGGCCGTCGAGATGTGCAATATCCATCAGTTTATGGAATTGTCGCGTGAAGTAAAGTACATTTTTACCGGTAAACGCATGAAAAAGAGAAAACGGCTCATACAGGCCCTTGCCGAAAACTATCGCGACGGCGAGGCCCCGCCGTGCGCCCACTTCGGCGAGTGCGGGGGCTGCCTTTTCCAGGATATCTCGTATAAAAACCAGCTTGCGCTTAAGGAGGAGTACCTGCGGACCGAGCTTGGCGATGTGTGCGATGTTGGGCCCGTGCGCCCTTCGATGCCCTACGGATACAGGGGCAGGATGGACATGGTGACCGCCTTCGGGAAGGTGGGGCTCAGAAAGCGCGGAAGCTACCGCCGCGTGGTCGATATCGAATCCTGCGCGATTATGCAGGAAAAATCGAACACGATGTTCCGGGAGATAAGGCCCCTCGTGTCCTCCGTGGAGGATTACGATTACCTGCGGCACGAGGGCTATCTGCGCTATGTGGTGCTTCGTCAGGGCATGTACACGGGAGAGCTGATGGTGAATTTTGTCGTGGCCATGCCCGAGGACCGCCTTGGCGGCGTAATCGAGGCGCTCCCGGACGGGGTCGATTCCGTCTCCATTCTGGTAACGGGCGGCCGCGCGGACGTGAGTTTCGGCGAGGTCTGGAAGACCGTTCGGGGCGGAACCATCGGGGAGCGTTTAGGTGACTTGCGCTTCTCCATCGCGCCCAATTCGTTTTTCCAGTCCAATTCATCGATCGCTCTTTTAATGTACGAGCGTATCCGCTCCATGGTAAAGGGGCGAACGCTCGACCTGTACTCGGGCGTGGGGAGCATCTCGCTCTTTGTCGCGGGCGCGGCCGATTCGGTGACCGGGGTGGAGATGAACCCCGAGGGGGTAGCCATGGCCGAGCACAACCGAGAACTTAATGGAATCGAGAACGCGCGCTTTGTCCATGGCGACGTGCTGGGTTATTTACGGGAGTGCGTAGATAGATACGACACGGTGGTGCTGGACCCTCCGCGCGCGGGCATGCACCCGGCCGCGGCCGCGCTGCTTTCGAGGCTGGCGCCGGAGCGCATCGTCTACATGTCGTGCAACCCTGCGTCCTTTCGCGAGGACCTGTCGGCGCTCGCGGACTACCGCGTGGAAAGCTTCGAGGCCTTCGACATGTTTCCCCAGACGCCGCACATCGAGACGCTGGCACTTTTAATAAAGCGCTAAGGGCGGCGCTCACTTCCGCTCGAAGACGATCCGGTAGCGTGTCCCGCCGTTCGAATCGATCGAAAGCCGCGCCTCGAGCTGCCCCTCGGCGAGCTTTTCTATAAGGAGCATGCCGAGCGAGCCCGAGGCCCCTTCCCTTGCTCCTGAGGAAAAGCCGATCCCGTTGTCCGCTATCTCGAGGCGTACGGCGCGTTCGTCTTCGGCTTTAAGCGTTATCTCGAGCTTTGGAGCGCCCTCCCATTCCAGCGGAAAGGCGTGCTTGAGCGCGTTGGAGACGATCTCCGTAACGACGAGCCCGCATGGTATGGCCCTGTCGATGGTAAGCACGATGGGATCTATATCCAGGCGAACATCCACCCTCCGCCCCGGGGAGGAGTAGCTATGAATGAGATCGCTAATGAGGGTACGTAGATAGCCTGCGTAATCGATATGGATGAAGTCCGCGGAACGGTAGAGCTTTTCGTGGATGAGGGCCATGGCCATCACGCGGCTCTGTATGTCGCGGAACACCGAAGCCTCGGGTCCGCCGCTTCGCCGCGCCTGCAGATTCAGGAGGCTTAAGATTATCTGGAGATTGTTCTTTACGCGGTGATGGATCTCCTTTAGGAGGACCTCCTTCTCGGCGAGCGACTGCCGCATCAGCTCTTCGGCGCGCACCCGTTCAGTGACGTCCACGCCCACGCCCCAGGTCGTCCATCCCTTGATAGGAAAGTCGCCGCCAATATTGGACCACTCGATCAGCCGCTCGCCTCCGTCCTTACAGCGCATGGGGAGGCGCCAGTTGCGGAAGTTGCCGCCCAGTCGCGCAGCCTCCTCTTTTACCTCCTCCGCCCGGCCCGGCTCCGGGTATAGAAGCCTCATCGCGTTGGGATTTCCCACTATCTCGTTCGCCGTATAACCGGTCACACGCTCGCATTCCGAGTTCCAGGCCGCTATCACCCAGTTTGTGTCGAAGGCGTCCATTAAAACAGGCATGTTTTGCACTATGCCGCGCAGGCGCTCCTCGCTGGCCCTTAGCTCCTGCTCGGCTTTGCGCCGCTCTTGGAGCTCCCGCTCGAGTTCGAGCGTCTTCTGGCGCACCTGACTCTTTAAACTCCAGGACCAGGTGAAGAAGAGGAGCAGGACGAAGAACGCGATTCCTCCGGCGTATGCGGCGTAGCGGGCAAAGTCATCGGACGAAAGATCGCCCCCTCTGCCGAACCATTTGTTGTAAATGCGAAGGTACTCGCCCGTTTCGTGTACGGTCTTCAGCCCCTCGTTAAGTGAGGCGAGGAGGCGTGTGTCCCCCTTTCGTACCGCGAAGCAAAGGTCGTTGGACATCACGGGGTCTCCCACTGTGGTGAGGTTTTCCAGGCGGAGCCTTTGAGCGTTGTAAATACCCAGAAATTTGGACAGGAGCGCAGCGTCGCCCCGGCCCGAGGCGAGCAGTGTAAGCGCCTCGCGCTGGCTGGCGACCGGTACTATACGCACCACGAAGCCGAAATTCCGGACGAAGTCGTGCATTATGTCGCCGCGCTGAACGATGATCTCTCTGCCGCGCAGATCGGCAAGCGTTTGCACGGGAGAGCCCCTTCGGACGAACAACGAGTGAGTTATGATGTTGTGAGGCGATGTGAACTCGACATTTTGGTTTCGCTTTGCGGAATAGGACATGCAGGTAAGGGCGTCGATCCTCCCGTTTTCGAGTTCGAGCCGTATTTTGTCCCACGCCCCAAGCCGCAGTTCGTATTCCAGACCGGCGGCTTTCGCTACAGCGCGGAAAAGCTCCACGTTGAAGCCGTCGGGGCCGTGCTCGCCCTCGAATTCGTATGGGGGGTCGTTTCGTTCCCCTCTCACTACGATCGTCCTGCCGTGGGCGTCGGTTTGGCCGAACCAGAGGGTAAACACCATGGCAGCCGCAAAAAGGGCCAGCCCGGGCCGGCGAGGGGGTTGTGCTTTTTCGGTATTCATTGTTTTACCGGTACATAAATAACGGAAAAAAGGCGCCCTGTATACAAGTATTTTTTAAGCTCCTTTTGGGCCTGTTGCCGGCCCTTCAGCGGCCACTTTAAGCTAATGCAATCGAGTTTAGCTCTTCGGGGCATATTTTCAAGGGGGTTCCATGTGCGTGCTTCTATTTTTTTGTTTGCCCGCGCGGCCGCCGGGCTGTACAAGGCCACCATGGACGACTCGGGCAAAAAGAGAGGCGGCGCGCTGAACAGGCGGATTCGGCAGCATGCGGCGGGGAAGCCGCACCGATTCTTCGCGGTGGTTCAGCCGGGCTTCGAGGAGATCGCACGCGACGAGCTTCGCGGCGCCGGAGTCGCCGAGGAGTTTTCTCTCGTGGAGGGCGGGCTCGAGTTCGAGGCGCGCCTCGACGGCTGCTACAGGGCCAATCTGTGCTCGCGCGCCCTTACGCGCGTGCTGATGCGGCTTGACCGCTTCTCCGCCGCGCGTTTCGAGCGCCTGACGGCTAAGACGGCGGACTTTCCGTGGGAGCTTTACCTCAACGGCTCTGACCCCCTTGCTATAAACGTATCGTGTTCGCGTTCGCGCCTTTACCACACGGGCCGAATCGAAGAAGAGATGAGGCGTGCGATCGGCGAGCGCCTGGCGGCCTGCGGAATAGAGCCTCCGGCGGGGGAGGGGGATGGTTCCGCGGCGCCTCAGACCGTTTATGCGCGCTTCGAGAACGATGTGTGCGTAACGAGCCTGGACTCGAGCGGCGCGCCCCTGTACAGGCGCGGATATAAGACCCATATTACGAGTGCGCCCCTTCGAGAAACAATAGCCGCAGCCCTGCTCCATGCATCGGGACTGGAGCGCTGTACTACCCTCATCGACCCCATGTGCGGCTCCGGCACCTTCTCCATGGAGGCGGCCCATATATGGAGCGGCCGCCTCGCCGGGGACGGCCGAGCCTTCGCCTTCGAGCGATGGCCGGCCTTCAGGCCCGCGGCTTTCGCCCATCTTAAAAAAACGCTCTCTACAAAATATTCAAGCGCCGGAGATGATACAGAAAGGCGCGTCTTTTGCGCGGACATCGATCCGGAAGCGGTAAAAACGGCAAGGGCGAATATGAAAAACGCGGGCTTGGATGACGCCGTAATCCCGGTGCAGGAGGACTTCTTCGCGGCGGCTCCGGACATCCCTCTCGGAGAGGGGACGCTTCTCGTGCTAAACCCTCCTTATGGCGCGCGCATCCCCCATGGGAATATCGCCTCTTTTTACAGGCGCATAGGCGCAACCGTCCGGGAGCGCTATGCCTCGTGCGCTTACTGCGTAATAGTGCCGGGTTTCGAGGTCGAGAAGGCCCTCTCGCTCTCATGGGACAAAAAGATCATCTTTATGAACGGTGGCATAAGGGTGGCGGCCATCATCAAACAGGCGCCCTAAGCGCTTTTTTATTGCGCTGCAGAGCGCCCTGGCGTAGGCTGTCGAACCGCCGGCCAGGGAGCGGACTATAGAGACACAAGGAAAGAAGAATGCCAGATAAGATAAGAATACCCGAACGCAGCGAGATACCGGAGGCGCATAGATGGGACCTCTCGCCCCTTTATGCCGGCGATGACGAATGGGAGCGCCACTGCGCCGAGCTCGAAAAGAGGATGGAGGGCTATGCGGCCTACCGGGGCCGCTTGGGCGAATCGCTTGCCCTTTTCAAAAAGGCCCTGGAGTTCGACCTCGCGCTCTCGCGCGAGCTGGAGCGGCTTTATACCTACGCGCACCTGAAGAGCGACGAGGACAAGACCAACCAGCGCTACATGGGGCTCTACGGGCGCGCCATGAACCTCTACAATCGCGCCTCGGAGCTTTCGAGTTTTATGACGCCGGAGATACAGGCCCTTCCGGAGGACAGGGCGAAGGCCTACATGGACGATCCCTCCATGAAGGACTACAGGTTCATGCTCGAAAAGATACTCCGCTACAAGCCGCACACCCTATCCGCGGAGATGGAGGAACTGCTCGCCATGGGAGGAGAGCTGGCCCAGGCGCCATCGCAGTTCTTCGGCCAGCTCGACAACGCGGACCTCAGGTTCGAAAGCCTTAAGGATGCTGAGGGCCGGGAGGTTGAGCTAAGCCACGGCAACTTCATCTCGTTTCTGATGAGCCCTTCGCACGAGGTGCGCAGAAACGCCTTCGAGGCATATTACCGCGCGTACGAGGCGCATCGCCACAGCATCGCAACGGCCTTCGCCTATTCGGTAAAGAAGGACCGATTCTACGCGCGCGCGCGAAAGTTCGATAGCTCGCGCTCTGCGGCCCTTTTCTCCGACAACGTGGCGGAGGAGGTCTACGACAACCTGATTTCGGCCGTGCGGAAGAACGGCGCGCCGCTCTACAAGTACCTGGCGTTTCGGAGGGAGGCGCTCGGGCTTTCCGACCTGCACTTTTACGACACCTATGTGCCCATCGTTACGGACGTTCCCTTCCGCATGAGCTACGAGGAGGCCGTACAGACCTGCGTGGAGGCGCTTGCGCCGCTCGGCGAGGACTACACATCTACGCTTCGCGACGGGCTTTTGGGGGGATGGGTGGACCGCTACGAGAACCGGGGCAAGCGAAGCGGCGCCTACTCCTCCGGCTGCTACGATTCGCCGCCCTACATCCTCATGAACTACCGCGACGACACCATAAACAGCCTTTACACCCTCATACACGAGGCGGGCCACTCCATGCACTCGCACTATTCGGCGAAGGCCCAGCCCTATCATTACCACGAGTACACCATCTTCGTGGCCGAGGTGGCCTCCACATTCAACGAAGCTCTTTTAAGCCGTCATCTGCTTGAAAAGTACAAAGGCGACGCCCGCATGAGGGCCTACATCCTCAACCGCGAGATAGACGACATACGAGGCACGCTCTTCCGACAGACCATGTTCGCCGAGTTCGAAAAGATCGCGCACGAGCTGGTCGAAAAGAACGACCCTCTTACCCTCGAGACCGTAGGCGGGGTGTACCGCGGCCTTCTGGAGGATTACTTCGGAGACTCCATCGTAATAGACGAGGCCCTCTCGCTCGAATGCCTGCGCATTCCGCACTTCTATTCCGCCTTCTACGTCTACAAGTACGCCACGGGCATCTCCGCCGCGCTCGCTCTCGCCGAAAAGGTGCTTGCGGAAGGCGGCCCCGCCCGCGAGCGCTACCTGCGCTTTCTCTCCCTCGGCGGGACCATGTTTCCCATAGACGAGCTCGTGGAGGCCGGGGTCGACATGCGAAGCCCCGAACCGGTGACGAACGCAATCCGCCATTTCGAGAAGCTGGTGGACGAGCTCATCGAGGCGTACGGCGCCATCGGAAAGGCCTGAAAGACTGAACCTAAAGGACACGGACCATGAGCGATCTTTTCAAGGCGGCAGTGCTCGGCCTGGTGGAGGGGCTTACGGAGTTTCTGCCCGTAAGCTCCACCGGGCACCTTATAATAGTGAACGATTTTGTGGGCTTCGGCCGCGATTTCGCCGGATCGTTCAACATCATCATCCAGTTAGGCGCCATCCTCGCCGTGGCGGTATATTTCAGGCGCCGCCTGTTTCCGTTTGGCATGGATAAGCCCCCGGCGGAGAGAAACGCGGCATGGGACGTATGGAAAAAGGCGGCCCTCGCGCTTCTCCCGGCGCTTGTAATAGGCCCGCTTTTTGGCAAATATATCATCGAAAAGCTCTTCAACCACATCGTGGTGTCGGTCGCCCTCATCATCGGCGGCTTTGTGCTTGTCGCCGTGGACCGCAGGGGGAACGGCGGTTCGCGCATGCGTTCGGTCGGCGAACTCGGATTTAAAACGGTCTTTTTAATAGGCCTTGCCCAGTGCGCCGCGATGGTGCCCGGCGTCTCCAGGTCGGCCGCCACCATCATAGGGGCCATGGCGCTTGGCTCCTCGCGCGTAGTCGCCGCCGAGTTCTCGTTTTTTCTGGCCATCCCCACCATTACGGCGGCTTCGGCTTACGCTCTTATGCGGCACGGATTCGTTTTTTCGGGGCCAGAGCTCGCCTCGCTTGCCGTGGGCTTTTGCGTGTCCTTTGCCGTTGCGCTTGTTGTCATAGCGGCCTTTATGCGCTATATAGGCTCGCGCAACCTCCGACCGTTCGGATATTACCGGATTGCGCTTGGAGTAGCGGTGCTCGCCTACTGGCATCTAAAGGCGGGGGGGTGATGGGAGGGCGTGCCGTGGGGATTATTTGTCGATAATTCCGTATGGTGAATTCAGCCCCAAAGATTCGGACGATTGTGATGGCGTCTTAAAGTGTGGCCAGAACAGGGGCAGTGACGTTTATATCCGATAACGCTTTTCCGATCAGTTACTTTTAACAGGTCTTTCTCGCACATTATCCTCTGCACCCGGTCGAGTTGATCGTTTGTTTATATATTCAATCCGAAAAATATGATAAATCAGCAGGCCGCCTTCAATCATCCTTATACTTCCTGAAATTTGCCACAATCCCGGAGAAGGAATCGGGTTTGTACTTGTTGAATTCCTCTTCCTCCACAAATACATAATCAAACCATATCTTCTTCTGCGCCCGGTTGATATCCTCGCACCAATTCTTCAGGCGAGCCAGTTTAAGCGGCACGTCGAGGTCTTCAAGCCCCTTGGTTTCGACGATATAAAGGCTTTTGGAATCTGTTTTTACCAAAAAGTCAGGATAGTAATTTGATATGTTGCCGTCGGCATTCACATAGTCGATGGTGAAATGAACTGACAGGTAGTTCTTAGCATAGGACACCACATCGGGACAGTCTTCAAGGAATGAGGCAAAGCGCAGTTCAAGGTGGCTGTCGCCTATTATTTTGTTGAACACGCTTTTCCGCGGCACCAGGAACCCCTGCTCCTTGACCACAAACGGACGGATCTGCCGTAATTTAATATAGTCACGTATCTCGGCGCTTCCCTTGTCGAGTACGGTAAGCTCGTTGATCTTCTTCTTGAAGGTTTCGACCAGCATTCTGGTGGCCTCAAGTTCTGAAAGGTTGCGGAGAGTGTTGAGGTCGTCGATTTCCACAGTTCGGGTGAAAAGATGGCTGGTGACGAAATCCTTTACCTTGCCGTAAAGAACGTCATAGCCGCTCACCAGCCTGAGGTCTTTCATTATGGAGTGGGTAAAATAGCCAATGACGCTCCGGTAGTCGGTGACGGCACCCGAATCGAGTATCGTAGTGTGGTTGATCTCGCCGGTGGTGATGTCCTTGAAAACGATCTCGCGTTTCTCTTCTTCCGAAAACTCACGGTATTCGACGCGCCTGTTGCCGAAGGCGGCAGGTTCGAGCTCCTCCAGGCGCTTGTATTCGCGGAAGATGCGCGGCGTGAGGACGGGAATCTCTATGTCGAGTTTTTCGATGTCCTTTTTGGTGTTCTCCGTGTCTATTTCGATAATCAGCGGGGCCTTGGGGCCCGTTCCGGCCCCCATGGGTTTGCGCTCAAGCTGCACTCCCTCACTCTGTATGGATTCAACAAAGTCCATAAAGGCGTCGGTCCCCACAACGCTGACGTATTCGGTCGTATCGGAGCCGAAATA
>MTKY01002655.1_pt1 | contig 83973 bp, 66 predicted proteins | sample 1042731 | NCBI WGS metagenome assembly MTKY01 (sample SAMN06212206, study PRJNA360538) | anaerobic digester metagenome | biome: Wastewater treatment plant; material: sludge; isolation source: anaerobic digester fed with sludge from wastewater treatment plant | place: Denmark: WWTP Soeholt ...
TCGGCGTCACGGGGGTGGGGGTGAGCGTTATGGTGGGGGTGGGGGTTTTGGTGGAGAACCAACCCGGGGTGCCGGCGAGGTTGCCGGTGGCCCACAGGACGATGAGCGCCAAACCGGCGACGATAAAAAGCCCGGCGAGGACGCCAACGAATGCTTTCCCGGATTTTTGCTTTCTCCTGTAGGAAGCGAGCGGGCTTTGAGATTTCTTCTTTGCCATGATCTGTTTCCTTTCGACCTGCAGAGGCGAGGGAATAATTAAATCTAATTATTCGAAATTTGCCAGTTTTGTCAAGTATACCATTTTCGGCGCCTCGTCTTATCTTCCCCACCCGCGTCCAGCACCGGATTAACGGCTGACCTCCGCAAGCATGCCGTTATCCACCTTGAATGTTTTGGTAATGCCAACCGACGGCGCGGTTGTGAAGGGCTCTCCAGGCTTACGATCGGCATAATTCACCACCACCTGGCCGTTTTGGATCAGGGTGGATTGGGGAGCGATCCGGTCTCCCAGGAACACGGCGTTTGTACCCTGATAGCCGGTTTCAGTCTGTGAGGCTGCGACCACAAAAAAGAACGTCCCGCTGCCAACACCGCTCTGCGTGACCAAAAAAGCTGCGTCTTCCCGGCCGTCGCCGTTCAGATCGCCAAAGGCTTCGTTGCCAAAGTAGCTGATGATAATCTTGGCTGACGATTCCGGAGCGGCTGGTACTTCGGCGGCGCCGTTCACAAGCGCAACCTGCTTTCCGTCGATTTCACAGGTGATATTCTTGTAGTCGGCGTTCCTTGTCGGAGTTGGGTTGAGCAGGGGGGATGGGGTGCTTGGAAGTGTTTTTTCAGGCACAGCCGGCTCTGTGAACCTTATCGGCGGTGTCTGCCTGGCAGGTGTGTTGTCGGTGCTTCCTGCAACCGGGAAGCAGCCGGCCAATAACACGGTTTCCCCTAATAGAAGACACCCAATCAATGTGAAGGCAAGAAATTCTTTCATGCTTATTTCCTTTTTGATCGCAGTTTCGTTAAATGGCGGCGATCATTCAAGTAGACGCTAACGATGGCAAGATTGTTCCATGCGTGTGATCGGGATCGCTGGAGGATTAAACGATATGGTGGACACCATGCTAAAAAGAATGGCAGGAAGCGGCTCCATCGGTTATGGTTATTGTGCTAAATCAATACAAAATGGAGGAAGCCGCAACCTGCAAAGGATAGGATAACTTGCATGGTCTCCTGATTACGCGGTGTCCCTGCGGGACCATGCAAGGCGTTCGAGGCCACTCGCGCGGTCTGCCCGCACGCGCCTGCGGCCCGGGGTGCTTCGCAAGACCGGCGGGATCGGGTAATTCCTGATGGTCGTAGGGGCGAAGCAACCAATGATTATTATATTGGTAAAGGCAAAACATTTTTGTTAGGCTGCTTCGCCCCTACCATATGCAAAATGTTGAGCTTGCATGGTCTCCTGATTACGCGGTGTCCCTGCGGGACCATGCAAGGCGTTCGAGGCCACTCGCTCGGTCTGCCCGCACGCGCCTACGGCGTTGGGGTGCTTCGCAAGACCGGCGAGAACGGAGGCGGCGCCATCTGGCGGGCGTATCATGGGAGACCTGGCGGTCACTGTGCGCGCTCGGTCGGGAGACCTGCGCGAGCAGAGTCACACCACCAAATATATGAGTTATTACATTTATAATCACCATCATGTTTAGCATTACAATCCCCAGTCCAGCATGCAGCCTCACATTTTGTTGTCAAAAAACTAAATAGAAACAATCCCACAAGAATAATAAATATTTTCTTTATCATTCTCCCTTGTATCCACAAACCCGATAACCACCATTGTTCACTGCCACGATAGCATTATTCTCAAACTGGATATCCACCTCATCGCCTTCGCAAAAAGCTCTCAGCCAACGTGGTCCTTCCTTGTCTGCTACCAACAGTTCCCTCCTGGCTTCCACCCGGCTGGGAATCAAAATCCGCATTTTGCTAGGTTCCAAGCTCATTGACCATTGTTGTTCTCCATTTGTAATAGTTAATTTTCCACTCCCAGAATCCCAAATTAAAACCTTTCCATATAAATGGTTTAAATTTCCATTGTTCCCGGAGTCAGCAGAGTCTGGAGCTGGACTCAACGACAACTCACCGATATTTAGCTTGTCCAAATCAATCTCTTGTTTCTTTTTTATCCCCCCCCATTTCCAAATAGCTAAAACCACCAAACCACTTATAACAATCAATATCAAAAGTACATAAACCATTTTGTTCATGTACTTTAGTATATGAACTTATTTCTGAAATATCAAATCAATGAAAGATAATAGATCCTACCCCTATTAAATTAATTTCCCAATCATCTTTTGGTAATGTCTGTAATTTTTCTGTTAATATGTTAATTTTTTCAAAAAAATCACCATTTTTTTCTTTAATAATACCAATGCTTATAATTTTTCCCCCGGGATTATTTAAAAAGTCCAACTGCTCCTGAACCCTATCGGGAAAGTTTCCCATCCAACCCGCTAAAATAAGCGTTACAACCCTATTCATATCATAATTATCACTATATGTAATCACCGGCACCGGGTAATAAGTCTCTCCGTCTTTAAAATAGAAAAAATCCGGTATTCTCGTTAGTGGTTGTCCATTATCTTCAGATAATATCTCCAAAAACAGACCTCTATCACTGGAAGCCGGTCTACCTATATACCATTCACTTTCTCTCTTTTGAATATCTCCCAAAGAGGGGATAAATTTATCCAGGTACCAAGTTCTAAACTCTTCAAAATCCTCCATCGGGTCGGGGGCTTCTACAAACTCATCCTCATGGCTCTTTAAATAGTCCACACTTTCGGGAAAATTGTGTAGCTTTTCCATATCAATCGGATATTTTTCTACTGCTTCCCACTGTGCCTTTACCAATTTTTCCACTACATCTCCCTTTAAATTTATTCTCACAGGCACGCCATCTTTAACCGACAAAATAGTTCCATCTTTGTTGGGATTAATTTCCAAAGGGCCAAGCCCTGCTTCAATGGTCTTTCCCGTTACTGCCGGAGGATAGTCTACAAAGCCATTTTCATTCATCGGCACCGTAAATAATTGATTATTATTTTTACCTCCAACCTCCAAAAGTACCCATACTTGGCTGGGGCTTTTGGCATTATTATAAATATATTTCCAATGGATATCGGCCGAATCCACAGCAAAAGGACGATCATCAAATTTTACCCAATAATCCAACCAGCGCTGAATTCTCTCTTTCTGGACACGCGCATTTTTTGACTCATTCAATATTTTTTGAGTTGAGGTAAAGGCTTCACTTGAGTCCTGCACCCCATAGCGCGGCTCCGGGGTTGGGGTGATGGTGGGAGCGAGCGTTTCCGTGGCTTTTGGCGGGGTGGTCGCCTCTTGAGGGGCAGGAGCGGTAATTATCGCGCAGCCCGCTGAAGTGATAAGGAGTGACACAGACAAACACATTACGACCAGCTTGTAGATTTTCTTTGACCAGCTCATAGTACCCGTCCTTTTTCTCTGCCGAAAGTTTTCTGCGTTTAATTTTAACCGTATTTTTGAGTTTGGGAGAAGTTCATTTTGCATGGTCTTCTGATTACTTGATCGCGCCGGTGTCTTCACCGTGCGCGGGGTTTGACCGAAGGTCTCAAAGTTTTCCTATCATTCCGCGCGTCCCTTTTAGCCATAATTAAAGAACTGGGTCAGACCTGCCCTCACGCTCCGGGAAAAATGGTCCCCGATCGTGCCGGAATTGGGCAGTGCCCTGAGCTGCCAGCCTACGATCGGGTTTCGCACGCGCCTGCGGCGTTGGGGTGCTTCGCAAAGCCGGCGGGAACGGAGGCGGCGCCATCTGGCGGGCGTATCATGGGAGACCTGGCGGTCACTGAGCACGCTCGGTTAGGAGACCGGCGCGAGCAGAGGTTAAGGGAGACAAACAGGGCGCCGCGCCGCTCCCGCGCTGGCGGAAGGCTGACGTCTAACCCTTACGCGCATTCCTGTTGGTGCTGCGCCAGCACGTATTTGTGCAGATACTGACCGGTGAATGAATTCGCGTTGTGGCAGACTTCCTCCGGGGTGCCTTCCGCTATCAGGTAACCCCCGCGGTCTCCGCCTTCTGGGCCCAAATCAATCACCCAATCCGCCACCTTGACAATATCCAGGTTATGTTCAATCACGACCACCGTATTGCCGGAGCTGACCAGGGACTGCAGCACCTCAATCAGTTTGTGCACATCCGCGGCATGCAGCCCAACCGAAGGCTCATCCAGAACGTACAGCGTTTTGCCGGTGGCGCGGCGCGAGAGCTCTTTGGAAAGTTTGATGCGCTGGGCTTCGCCGCCCGAAAGCGTGGTGGCGGGCTGCCCAAGCCGGATGTAGCCCAACCCCACCGCTTGCAGGGTCTCCAGGCGGCGTTGAATGCGCGGGAAGGCGGAAAAGAATTCCAGCGCCGCCTCCGCGGTCAAATCCAGAATTTCGGCGATGTTTTTGTCCTTATAACGCACCTGCAGGGTTTCGTGGTTGTAGCGCTTGCCGCGGCAGACCTCGCAGGGCACATACACATCCGGCAGGAATTGCATCTCAATTTTCAGTTCGCCCTGCCCCTGGCAGGCTTCACAGCGCCCACCTTTGACGTTGAAGGAGAAACGCCCTTTGCCGTAGCCGCGAATTTTCGCGTCTGGCAGCCCGGAGAAGAGGTCGCGGATATCGTCAAACATGCCGGTGTAGGTGGCGGGGTTGGAGCGCGGCGTGCGCCCAATCGGCGTTTGGTCGATGTTAATCACCTTATCCAGGTGTTGGATGCCTTCAATGCGTTCGTGGGCGCCGGGTTGGGTGTGGGCGTTCATCAACTGGCGGGCGAGCGCGTTATAGAGCACATCCACCAGCAAGGTGGACTTGCCCGAGCCGGAGACGCCGGTGATGCACACAAATTTCCCCAGCGGAATGTCCACGCTCAGGTTTTTCAGGTTGTTTTCGGTGGCGCCGACCACGCGCAGGGTCTGTCCGTTTCCGGCGCGGCGCTGTTGCGGAACCGGCACCTGCAGCCGCCCCGAAAGGTAAGCTCCGGTCAGGCTTGCGGGGGCTGCCATGATTTGCTCTGGTGTGCCCTCAGCCACAATCTCGCCGCCGTGTTCGCCCGCGCCGGGGCCCAGGTCTATTACCCAATCCGCGCTGCGGATGGTTTCATCATCATGTTCCACCACCAAAACGGTATTGCCCATATCGCGCAGGCCTTCCAGCGTATCCAGCAGGCGGCGGTTATCGCGCGGGTGCAGCCCGATGGAAGGTTCATCCAGAACATAGAGAACACCCATCAGCTTGGAGCCAACCTGGGTTGCCAGGCGGATGCGTTGGGCTTCTCCGCCGGAAAGGGTGCTGGCGCTGCGCTCCAGCGTCAGGTAATCCAGACCAACGTCCACCAAAAAGCCAAGACGCGCCCGGATTTCCCGCAGGATTCGTTCCGCGATGACTTTTTGGCGTGAATTGAGCGGGGAGGTGGTGGAAGCCAGCTCTTCCGTCCAGGCAAGTGTGCGGGAGACCGGCCAGCCGGTTACATCAATGATATTCACATCTTGCACCAAAACGGCGAGGGCTTCTTTACGCAGGCGCTTTCCCAGACAGGTGGGGCACTGTTTGACGCCCATAAACTCAGAAATGCGCATGCGGATGTATTCGGACTGCGTTTCGCGGTAGCGCCGTTCCAGGTTGCCGATGACGCCCTCAAAGGTGGTATTAAAGGAGGATTTTCGCCCATTCCTGCCGACGAATTCCACGCGGATTTCTTGTCCGTTGGTGCCGTAGAGAATGGTCCGCAGGTCGCTTTCCGAAAGCTGGTTGACAGGGGTGTCCAGGCTGAACTGCTTTTCTCTCGCGACCGCCTCTATCATCTGCCAGTAATAACCGCTTTCTTCGTGCGGTCCGGACCATTCCATCGCGGCGATGGCGCCCTCGCGCAAAGAAAGATTCTTATCCGGGATGAGCAGGTTGGGGTCAATTTCTTCGCGGCTGCCGAGGCCCTGACAGGTGGGGCAGGCGCCGTGCGGGGTGTTGAATGAGAAAGTGCGCGGTTCAATTTCAACCAGGATGGAACCGTGTTCCGGGCAAGCCAGGTTTTCCGAAAACTGGGTGTCTTCGGGGGGTTCGGCGCTCAGGTTCTGGATTGTCACGTAACCTTCGCCAAAGCGCAGCGCCGTCTCAACCGAATCAGTCAGACGGGAGCGCATGGCCAGGGCGTCTTCCTCATTTTCGGGCTTGTTGAGGATAAGCCGGTCTACCACTGCTTCGATGGTGTGTTTCTTGTAGCGGTCCAACTGGATATTCGTGTCAAGCGAGAGCACTTCGCCGTCCACGCGGGCGCGCACAAAGCCGGATTTGTTGATTTCCTCCAGCACAGCCTGATAGCTGCCTTTGCGCTCGCGCACCACCGGCGCCAGAATCAGCAGGCGGCTGCCTTCCGGCATTGCCAGGATGGTATCCACAATTTCCTGGGCGGATTGGCGCTGCACCGCGCGGCCGCAAACCGGGCAGTGCGGGATGCCGATCCGGGCAAACAGAAGGCGCAGGTAGTCGTAAATTTCCGTGACCGTGCCGACCGTGGAACGGGGGTTGTGCGAGGTGCCTTTCTGATCGATGGAGACAGCGGGGGAGAGCCCTTCGATGGCGTCGACGTCTGGTTTGTCCATTTGACCGAGGAACTGGCGGGCGTAGGCGGAGAGTGACTCCACGTAGCGGCGCTGACCTTCGGCAAAAATCGTGTCGAAAGCCAGCGAGGATTTGCCGGAGCCGGACAAACCGGTCAGGACGACCAGCCTGTCGCGCGGGATTTCCACGGTGATATTTTTGAGGTTGTGTTCGCGCGCGCCGATGACGCGTAAGTTTTCCAGGGGCATAGGGTTCACACTCCAGCCGATAATTATACCATTTGTTCTATTGAAGAACCGCAAGAAACAGGTGTACACATTTTGGGTTGAGCGCGGAGATAGGTAGAAAGCTTTGTGACAGCGGCGCCGGGGTGCTTCGCAAGGCCAGCGAGATCGGGTATTTCCCGATGATCGTAGGGGCGAAGCAACCATTCATTAATATGTTAGGGAATACGAAGCATTTTTGTTGGGTTGCTTCGCCCCTACTGTATGCACCATGCTGATCTTGCATGCTCTCCTGATTACGCAGTATCCCTGTGGGGCCGTGCAAGGCATTTGAGGCTATGCTTCGCAAGACCGGCGGGATCGGGAGCATCCCTCTGCTCGCGCCGGTGTCCTCACCGTGCGCGGGGTTTGACCGAAGGTCTCCAGGTTTTTCCTATCATTCCGCGCGCCTCTCTTGCCCACAATGAAAGAACCGGGTCAGCCCTGACCCGACGCTCTGGGAATAACGGTCTCAGATCACTGCTCGCGCCGGTGTCCTCACCGTGCGCGGGGTTTGACCGAAGGTCTCCAGGTTTTCCTATCATTCCGCGCGCCTCTCTTGCCCACAATGAAAGAACCGGGTCAACCCTGACCTTACGCTCTGGGAATAACGGTCTCAGAGCGTGCCGGAATCGGGCAGTGCCCTGAGCCGTCAGCCTACGATCGGGTTTTGCGCCCGGTCTGCCCGCACGCGCCTGCGGCGTTGGGGTGCTTCGCAAAATGGGCAGGATCGGGAAGAAAAGCACAGGGAGCCCTGTCTGATTCCGTTTCGGACCCCTGGATTTCAGGTTAGAATTAAGCTGCTCGCCAAAATAAAAAACCCTGAATAATCAATCGGACCGCCCTGAACAACCCGGTCCATTGACCACACCGGAAGAATATGCAAACACAAGAGAAAACGAATCAAAACAAATCGCGTGAGAAATGGATAGTCCGTCTGATTGCATTCCTGACTTTCCTGGCTGGCGTGATCAACATCTCTTCGGCTATTCAGCCCGCGCTGCGGGAACGCGTCGAGCTGCTTAAGACTTTCATGCCCGAAATTATGCTCCACGGCAGCCGGCTCCTCGTGGCTGTCGTAGGTTTCGCGCTCATATTGGTTGCATCTGGTCTGCTGCGGCGTAAGCGGATTGCCTGGATGATAAGCCTGGCGCTCCTGAGCATCTCATTCGCCGGGCATTTAAACAAGGGTCTTGATATCGAAGAGGCGGGTTTTAACTTGCTGCTGATTGTGCTGCTCGTAATCACATCCAACAATTACAAGGCGATTTCTGATAAAGGTTCTTTTAGGCGTGGAATCATTATCCTCGCGGCATCCATCCTGTTCACCTTAATCTACGGCACCGTCGGGTTCCTCCTTCTCGATCGCCATTTTGGGCAGGTTACGCTGCAAAAAGCCATCGCCCAAACCTGGAACCTGTTTTTTGACCCGCAGAACAGTCTGCTCCAGCCGCTCACCAACTACGGGCGTTTCTTTAAAAGCTCAATCGTGATTATCGGCGCGTCTTCCTTTTTGATGGCGCTAATCAGTATGCTGCGCCCGGTTCTAGAGGCTGGCATTGCTCTTCCTGCCGAAAGGGAGAAGGCAAAGCAGATCATTGAGGAATTTGGGCGCAGCGGGCTTTGCCGGGCGCTGTTATTTCCGGATAAAAGTTACTTCTTCTTCAAAAATTGTGTGATTGGCTACAGCCTGGGCGGCAGAACAGCCGTGGCGCTGGGAGATCCAATTGGACCGGAGGGAGAGCTGCCAGCGTGTATCGCGGCATTTATGCAGTTCTGCGCGAATAACGATTGGATTCCGCTTTTTGTCTCAGTCCTTCCGGATAATTTGCAGGCGTATTCAGCCGCGGGGCTGCAAAGCCTTTGCCTGGGCTATGAGGCTATTGTTAACCTGAAGGACTTCAGCCTTGAGGGCAGTCAGCATAAAAACATGCGCAACGCCCATACCCATATCATGAAGACCGGCTACCGCGCTGAGGTCGTTCCGCCGCCTCACGCGATTTCCGATCTGCAGCCCCTAAGGCAAATCAGCGACGCCTGGCTTAAAGAGCGCGGTCTCAATGAGCTGCGTTTTTCTGACGGCTGGTTTGACCCCGCCTACCTGGCAGAGTGCCCGTTAATCATTGTTCGGGACGCGGACGCCAAACCCGTGGCTTTTAGCAACCTGGTCGGAGAATACCAGAAAAACGAAGTAACGATTGATTTGATGCGGCATTACCCGGACGTGGAACCGGGAACCATGGAGTTTCTGTTTGTCAGCGCCCTGTTCTGGGCAAAAGAAAAAGGATACGACAGCTTCAGCCTTGGGTTAAGTGCCATCGCGGGGGTTGGGGAGGAGAAAGGCGATCCTCAAACGGAGAAAGCGCTGCATCTTCTCTCGACCCGGTTGTCCCGCTTTTTTGATTTTGCGGGGCTGCGCAAGTTTAAAGATAAATTTAACCCCACCTGGGAACCGCGATACCTGATTTACGACAGCCCTGCCAATCTCCCCGCGGCAGTCACCGGTCTAATTGAAGTTCATTCTTCAAAAACTATATTGCAAACCATGCTGGGAAAGAAATAAAGGCCCTTCGCTCGGTCTGCCCACACGCGCCTGCGGCGCCGGGGTGCTTCGCAAGGCCGGCGGGATCGGGTAATTCCTGATGGTCGTAGGGGCGAAGCAACCATTCATTATCGTATCGGGGAAGGCAAAGTATTTTTGGTGGGTTGCTTCGCCCCTACCATATGCAAAATGTTGAGCTTGCATGGTCTCCTGGCAATGCAGGTCGTTCGAGACCAATCGCTCTGCCTGCCCGCATACACCTCCGGTGCGGGGTGCTCTGCAAAGCCGGCGAGGTCGGGGACTGGCGCGCTCACGCCCCCGACGGGCGGCGGTGCTACCCCTCCAAACCCTGCTTGCTGATGCCCTTGCCCAGCTCAATCCCGCGTTGATAGGCCGCCCAGATGGCGCGCGAAATCGCGGTGCGGAAGCCGGCTTTTTCCAGGTAATACAGCGCTTCGGCTGAGGTGCCGCCCGGCGAGGTCACATCGTCGCGCAGTTGGGCGGGGTGACCGCGGCTCTGCAGGTAAAACTCCGTGCTCCCGCGCAGGGTCTGCATCACCAGCTGCTCCGCGATGCGCCGCGGGAAACCCATGTGCACGCCGGCGTCAATCATGGCTTCCATAAACAGGAAAACATACGCGGGCCCGGTGCCCGAAAGCGCGGTGGCCATATCCAGATAGCCTTCATCGGCGACAAAGATTTCATCCCCAAGCGTGCGCATAATTTCCGCGGCGATTTCGTGTTGGGTTTCGTCCACGTCCGCGGCTTTGGTCCAGACGGTGATGCCCATGCCGATGCGGGCGGGGGTGTTGGGCATGGCGCGCACCAGGCAGCGCGTTTCCAGCTTTTGTTCCAGCGCGGCCAGCGGCGCGCCCGCAAGGATTGAAATAACCAGCGTGCCGGGTTTGAGCGCGCCTTTGAGCGACCGGGCGGCTTGGTCCAGGCGCTGGGGCTTGACTGCCAAAATAACCACATCCGCGGCGCTGGCGGCTTCCGCGTTGCTGGCGCTCCATCGCAAGCCGAGTTCAGCCTGCAATTGCTTCAGCCGCTCCGGGTTTGGGCCAGCCATGATAATTCGCCCGGGGAGGATTCTGCCGGTTTGTATCAGGCTGGTGGCGATGGTCTTGCCCATTACCCCGGGGCCAACAATTGCGATGGTAATTTCTTGTAACATGCGACCTCCATTAATCCCCGGCAGCACCTGAATAAAGCGGCTGATGAGGAGACGTCAACAAACTGACGGAAGAGACCCGGCTGCGGTGACCAGCTCTGTCAAGGCAAGCCGCATCAGGCGCGGAGTTATTCCTGCGGGAGCGGCACTTTCTGGTTGTTGTTGGCGCGGCTGAGATAACCCATAGCAACAAAACCAAGCAGGGTTGGTATCCAGAAGCAAAGCAGCCTGTAGCCCAAAATCGCGACCACGCTGATTTCATCTGGGACTCCGAGGCTGGTCTGAATCGCGGCCATGGAAGCCTCGACCACACCGATGCCGCCCGGAAAAATGAAAGCCATCTTAGCCAGCAGATACGGGATGCCGTAGCTGGCAAATAATACGCCGATGGGAATGTGGTAATTTGCTGCCTGGAAAATCATAAACATAGCCAGCATATCAAACAAAATATTTGCGAACGCCCCCAGCATAGGCTTGTGCCAATTACCGCGCGCCAGTTCTTTCCACGAAAGGATGACGTTATTAATCATATCGTGCGTCTTCTGCGGGTTATATGGCTTTTTCCGAATTCGGCTCCAGCGCCAGAGGACTGCGTTAATCAGACGGTAGGTTTGTTTGGGCCAAACCAAAACCAACAGATAACCAAACGTGGAGATGGTTAATAGAAGCAGGAAGATGGCGTATTGAATAAGTTGGGAACTGGTCAGCTTTCCGATGATTGCCAGATAAATAATACCCAGGACCGCGATAACCTCAATGGATAAGTTTAATAACATGGTGGGCAGGATGCCAGCCATGGTGGCGATTGTGCCGTCATTGGTCTCCCGTCGGACAGAACTGAAAAGGGAGCCCGTCGCGGCAAACCATCCGCCGGCAACCAAGCCGACACTCGTGGCCGCCATGGCGATGAGCGCGCCTTTGGGGGTCGCGAGCTTTTTCCCGTGGAGGCTGACAATGGCGTGCAGGCAGTAGCCGTAGCTGAGGTAACTGAACACCTCCGCCGTAACTGCCAGACCGACCAGCCACCAGGTCATCTGTTTTACGACTTGCCAGGAGCGGGTCAGGTCAGAAATCTGAGGCAGCAGGAGGTTAACTGCCAGCCCAAGTACCACAAGAATAATCAGATATTGCCAAAACTTCTTTTTGTTTGGCGGCGATTGCGTTTCTAAGTTTTCCATACGGTTTCGTGTGATCAAGGCAACCTTGAACATACATCCCTCAAGTATACATTAATCTGCGGGAGCGTGATACGGAACCCGCACGCGCACGAAGCAGCGCTCTCCAGGTTGTTTTCGCGCGCCTTAACGTTCATGTAATCATTTTCTCCCAATATCTATCTGCCCCCGAAACAGGGGGCGCGTTTGCTTCCTGTCATCATGAGCAATATTCGTGCCAAAGTCATTAAAAAGAGCTGGGCTTCGGAAAACAGCCCGCGAATCAGAAAACATACTACTTTCATGTATAATTACGGTGCGCGGGCACATTCATCAGCATCACCCGCGAATTACTGACCTTCAGCCCGCACACCCGGGCATTAGCATAAAAAAGAAAAGAGGAAACATGTCACTTCCAATCAAAACCAAAACACCTGTTGTACTCCCCGAACTCCCTTTTGTTGAGACTGCACTGGACCCGGTCATTTCAGCGAACACCCTCAGCTTCCATCACGGCAAACACCACAAAGCGTATGTGGATAAGACGCTCAGCCTGATCGCAGGGACCGAATTGGAAGGCAAAAGCCTGGAAGAAATCGTGCTCTCGTCTTACCAGGATGGCAAAACCGCGCTGTTTAACAACGCCGCCCAGGTCTGGAATCACAATTTTTATTGGAAGAGCCTGGCACCCGCCGGATCTGTCGACCTGCCCGCCGAAGCCGCTTCCCTGATTAAAGACAGCTTTGAGAGCGTGGAAGCCTTCCGCAAGTTGTTTTCTGAGGCCGCTGTCGGGCAATTTGGCAGTGGTTGGGCTTGGTTGATTTGGGACGGAAGCAAGCTCAGCATTGACAAAACCAGCAACGCCCGGCTGCCCTGGGTGGAAGGTAAGAAACCCGTGCTGACAGTTGACGTTTGGGAGCATGCCTATTATCTGGATTATCAAAACCGCCGCCCGGCTTATGTGGATGCCGTCCTGGAAAAACTGATTAACTGGGAATTTATGCTCGCGAATATTAAAGAATAACCGGCAAGCCGCGGACGCGGCTCCCTCGAAGAACTCGAAAAAACGCGCGAAAGAAATTCGCGCGTTTTTTATTCCATTTTCGGGCTGGGATGAATGCTAAGCCTCGCTCTTTTCTGGCTTGGGGGTACCGAACCGAATTTCGGACCCGGAACCTGGCTGCCGCCATACGCGATTTGCGGCAGGAATGCGGAGGGGAGCCTGCCAGGGCATCCGGCAGCCCGTAGCAACTTGCTTGACGGTCTTTTAAATTTGATGATATTATGCAACCATGTATTTACGCGGAAGCAATCTCTCCCTCCGGAAGAAACGCCGGCGCGGCAACCCACTGCTCATCATCCTGCTGACGGCTGCCATCGCTTTTTTGGTCTATTTTAATGTGGTCGTTGCTCCAAACATCGCGCCGCCCTTTGTGCCGACCCCGACCGAAACCCGCGACCCGGTTTCTTTTGAGATTGAAGCGGACGGGCTGGCAATTGAAGGGAAGTTTTTGGCGGCGATTGAAACTTACCAGGCCGCGATTAATGCCAACCCTAAAAATATTGATAATTATTTGAAAATCGCCAGGCTGCAAATCTACTCCGGAAATTATTCCCAGGCACAGGTGAACGCCGAGAATTGCATTTTGCTGGACAAGAGCAACGCCGATGCTTTCGCGTTGTTGGGTTGGGCCAAGGGCTTGCAAAAGCACTACCTGGAAGGCGAAAGGGACGCGCAAAGCGCCATCGCGCTGGACCCGAACAACGCTATCGGGCACGCTATCTGGGCCTACCTGCTCGCCTTGCGGGTGGAAGTCGGGGCGAATGAACTGAATACGGTCGACCTGGCAATTGAGGAATCCCGCACAGCCCTGGCATTGGACGCGAATCTGCTGGAGTCGCGTTGGGCGCGCGGTTATGTGCTTGAAATCACCAGCAACTACGCCGAAGCCGCGGAACAGTATGAGGTTGCAGTTCAATTAAACACCAACATCGCCCAGCTGCATTTGGCTTTGGGGCGCAACTATATGACCCTGGGCAGGCTGGATGAGGCGGTGTTCGAATTCACAAAGGCTTATTCGCTGAATCCTACTGATCCTGTGCCCAACTATTTTATTTCGCGGGTGTATGCCAACCTGGGTGAATGGGCGAAGGCTATCCAGTATGGCGAACAAGCCCTGAAAGACGGACCGACGGAAGCTTACCTGTACGCGCACCTGGGCACCATGTACTATCGCAGCAATTCTTATAACCAGGCGGTGGTCTACCTTGAAAAGGCGGTGCGGGGCGGCGTCGCGGATAATGGTCAGGTCATTGAGGGGATGCCGCTGGGGTATACCACTTACGTGATTGAAACCTACAGCCGTTATGGGCTCTCATTGGCGCGGATTAACCGCTGTAATGAAGCCGTCGCGGTTGCCAATGGAATGCTTCAGACTGTTCCGGATGACCCGGACGGTGTGTTTAACGCCAACGAGATGATTCGCATTTGCCGCGAGAACCTGATTAACCCGCCGACCGCCACGCCGGTGCCGACAGCAACGCCCATCACCGGTCCATCTCCAACCCCCCAGGGGACCCCTGTTCCGACTCTGACGCCGGCGCCATAAGTATGTACATCAAAGAGCGTCAAAACCTGTTTCGCAACCCGAAGAACCAATCCAATCCATACCGGATAATGCTGCTGCTCCTGGTGATTGTGGTTCTCATTGCGGTTTTGCGCAGTTATGCCGAGGGGGCAATCTGGCCGCCTTTTCTTCCAACGCCCACACCCACGCGCACCGTGAATTCGTATATGGTGGAGGGCAATACCCATTTTCAGGCGGGCAACCTGGATCTGGCAATTGAGTCTTTCAACAAAGCTGCCGCGATGGACCCGACTAACACGCAGCTCCTGATAGAGCTTTCCAAGATTATGGTTTATTCATCCAACACGCTGACGACCGATGCCGACCGGCGGACCCGCCTCAAGGAGGCGTTATCGGTGATTGATCAGGCAAAAGCGCTGGCGCCAAACGATTCCGACGTGCTTGCCACGCGCGCCTTCGTACTCAACTGGAACGCGAACCCGACTCTGGCGGGGACAGAATCGCAAAACTTGCAGAATGAAGCGGAGTCTGAAGCTTTGATGGCGCTGCAAATGGACAGCCGGAACACGCTGGCGATGGCGTACTATGCGGAAATTCTGACGGACCAATATAAATGGGTTCAGGCGCGGGATTATATGGTTCAGGCGATGGAAAACGGCGGGCAATATATGGATGTGCACCGCATTCAGGCTTACCTTTACGAGGTGCTCGGCGAATACAATCTGGCTATCGGGGAGTATCAAAAAGCGATTGAAATCACCCCGAACCTGACCTTTTTATATAATTCCGTGGGCAGGCTCTACCGGCACCTTGAGCAATATGACGTGGCGCTGGAATATTTTGACCGTGCTGCCAGCCTGAACGAACAGCTGGGAATTAAAGACCCAATCCCATATATGCTGATTGCCAACACTTATGTGCGTATGGGTGAGGCGATGGTGGCCTCACGGAACGCGTATAAGGCGCTGACCCTGAGCCCGTATAACGCCGACACTTATGGGCAGGTTGGGGTCATTTATTACCGGGCGCGCAACTATGAGGGCTCCATCCCCCTGCTACAGTGCGCCGTACGCGGCTGTGACGCCGCCACAAGCTGCGAAGCGCGCGAATGTGAAGACCCTGAAGCTGAGCAAATTGTGATTACGGGGCTGCCGCTTTCGGATACCACCGTCACATATTATTATATCTACGGCTCCGTGTTGGCTGGTCTGCACCGCCCGGGTGATGATAAATGCGAAAAAGCGCTTGAGGTGTTGGCGGAGGTGCGTTCCGCCTATGCGGATAACCCGACGATTATGCGGATTGTAGAAGCCAGTGAAGCCATCTGCAGCGGCGAGTAGCCCCCGGCGTTCATTCCACTTCCGGCAGGAAAATCCACCGTTGTCTTAGTTTTCACAATCAGGGCCGCCTGCGGAGCCGAACGCCCGCGGCTGCCTCCGGAGCGCGCCGCTTTGGCAGGGAGGGACCTGTGCAGCTTTCCGGTCAGGAAGCGCTAAAACCAGATCACCGCCGCCGCCCAGAGCGCGATCATCACCAGCACAATCCCGACGCGAATCAGCGTGGACCAGCCCCAGCTCAAAGCCACTGCTTTCGTTGAGTTCCAGGCTTCTTTCTGCTTCTTTCCCAGGCGTTGATACTCTACCAGGAACAAGGCCAACAACGCGGCAGCCAACCCGCCCAGCGGCGTAAGCAGGATGCCGCCCACAATCATCGCGAACCAGCTTAAGCCAATTTCCCACCAGGGGATGCCGCGCTTTCGGGCTTGCCCTGTCATCATCAGATTTTCCAAAAACGAACCGGCGAGCATCAGGAGTGTGCTGAACGCGAAAAACGCGATGCTCAGCGCAAACTGCCACGACTCATGCCCGTAATTGAAGCGCGTATAAATCGCCCAGATGAGCTGCCCAACCCACGCGACCGTCGGGCCGGGGAAGAACACCAGCACCAAGCCCACCAACCCAACTAACTGGATCAGCGCGCAAATCACCAGAACGAGCGTATGAATTAATGCCGGGGGAATACTCATCCACGAATGACTTCTATGCCGGCCATCAAGGGCAGCAGCACCTCTGGCACGCGAATGCTCCCATCCGCCTGTTGGTAGGTTTCCATCACGGCAATCAGCGTGCGCGGCAGGCCGAGACCAGAACCGTTGAGCGTGTGCAGATACCTGGGGGAGGAGCCGTCCGTCGGGCGGTATTTAATGTTCGCGCGGCGAGCCTGGAATTCTCCGATGTTGGAAACAGATGAGACTTCCAGCCATTCCTGGCAGCCCGGCGCCCAGACTTCCAGGTCGTAGGTCTTGTGCGAGCCAAAGCTCAGGTCGCCGGTGGACTGCAGCAAAACGCGATAAGTCAGACCCAACAGGCGGCAGGTTTCCTCGGCATCCGCCACCATTTTTTCCAACTGCGCGGGCGAATCCTGAGGCAGACAGTATTTATACATTTCCACTTTGTCGAACTGATGCCCGCGTTTGATGCCGCGCACGTCCCGCCCGGCGCTCATTTTCTCACGGCGGAAGCAGGCGGTGTAAGCGGTCAGGTTCAGCGGCAGGGCGGCTTCTTCTAGCACTTCGCCCATCAGCATACCGGTCAGCGGCACTTCCGCCGTGGGTACCATCCAGAAGTCCTCTTCCGCGTCGTGGTAGAGATTATCCACAAATTTTGGCAGCTGACCCGAAGCGAACATGACCTCCTGGCGCACCATCCAGGGCGGGTAAATCTCGCGGTAGCCCTGGCGGATATGCAAATCAAGCATCCAGAAAATCAGCGCGCGCTCCAGCCTTGCCCCGGCGCCTTCCAACACGTAAAAACGGGTACCAGCCAGCTTGACGCCGGCTTCAAAGTTAATCATCCCAAGGCGCGGACCCAAATCCCAATGGGCTTGCGGCTCAAAATCGTAGCCGGGTTTCTCGCCAATGGTGCGAACCACGATATTGTCTTTGTCGTCCACCCCCACAGGCACGTCCGGATCGGGGATGTTTGGCAGACTGGCGACGGTCAGGTGCAGCTCTGTTTCGACGGTTTTCAGCTTCGCGTCCAACGCTGAGATGCTTTCGCCCAACTCGCGCATCGCGTCGATTTTTTCCTGGCGAGAGGCGGCATCCTTCATCCTGCCAATTTCCTTGCTGACAGCGTTGCGCTCCGCCTTTTTCGTTTCCACTTCCAGGATCAACGCGCGGCGCAGCTCATCCTGCTCCAGAATCTGATCCACAACCTCAGATTCCATATGGCGTTTTCGCAGGGATTCACGGATTAGCTCAGGTTGTTCACGAATTAGTTTTAGGTCCAGCATATTAGTTCTCCTCGAAAGCCGGGAAGCGGCACCAGCATGAATGCTTAATATTCTACCAATGGAACCGGCTGGATACCAGAGGGCAGTCGCGACAGCGGGTTTTCGGGGTTGACAGGCTCGGGCACGAGTTTAATAAAACAGCTATAATAAGCCATCATGAAAAAGACGATTACCCTCGGTGTTTTACTCCTTTTTGTGGTGTTGATGATACCTTCCATGGCCGCCAACGCGCACCTGGTCAAATCGGAACTGAACGCGGATTTCTACCTCAACCCGGCGGCAGAGCATCCTCAGCAGGAAGCCACAAGTTCTTACGTGAACACCATTATCACTTCCACCCCCAACGCGGACGGCTCAATTATCCATATCGTCCGGGAGGGTGAAACGCTGTGGGCAATTGCCCTGGCTTACGGCCTGACCGGAGCCGAAATTATGACCAACAGCGGCAACAGCCCGCTGGCAACTGATGTGTACGTCGGGCAAATTCTGATTATTCGCCTGGCAAACCCGGCCACCCCCACGCTGACCCTCACCCCCACACCGACACGCATCACCCCGCAGCCAACCCAACTGAGGCCGTCCCTGACGCCTGTGCCATCACACACGCCCCAACCCACGCCGACCGAAACCAGGGTGCCCCCAATTTACCAACGCGCCTTCGCGGATGGAAAAACTGTCGGGTTGGTTTTGGCGGGCTTGAGCGGGATCGGCGCGCTCGTGGTGCTTGTGTTTGGTTTCCTGAAAAAAGTAAAATAAGAAGCTCTATCCATAACTCGCCAAGACTTGCGGCCTTTGCCCGCACATCTTCACTGTTTTGATTCCCACCTGGCTCTGGGAGAGCCCGGAAAAATAGCGCGGCAGGCGAAGCGGCACCGGCATTGACATCTGAAAATTTCCGGTGTTAAAATACCCTGTAAGAGGTGCATTGATGAGCTCAGTTCAGCTGTTTTCATACAGAGACGAATGCCAGCATTCTGCCGGCGTTCCTGTTCAAGGCCGTATTGCGCCTGTAGGTCGTTAATCCTCCAATTATCAGAAATAACAACCACGGGCGTTCGCGGACCCCGTGGTTGTTTTGTTAATCACGTTTTCCACGGGGTATCAGGTTCACCGCCGCAATCCAATCGATGCGGTGGTCTGGAAGAAGGAAAAATGGAAAACAAGGACATTATTACAACATTACCCGAATTACCCGGAATCCGTTTCCGACATTTTGAGGGTGAGCGTGATTACCCGGCAATGGTGGAGCTTTGGAGCGCGATGTGCGCTGCCGGGTTTGGGGAGGGCGCATATACTGTGGAAGACATGCGGATTGATTACCGCCACCTGAGCAACTGCGACCCGTTCAGGGACCTGCTGATTGCGGAGCAAGGCGGAGAAGTTATCGCCTACGCGCGCGCATTCTGGGAGCAAGTCGGCAGTCAGAAGGTGTTTTACCAACTGATTAATCGTTTGCCCGGGAAGACTTCGCTTTCTGTGAGCGAAGCGTTGTTGGGCTGGCTTGAGGCGCGCCAGCAGGAAATCGCGCTGGAAATGACCGACAGCGGCGCGCATATTTTCGCGCAATCTTGCGATCAAAGCGACCGCGAGCGCTGCGCGATGCTGGAAAACGCCGGCTACAGCGCGGTGCGTTGGTTCTTTTCCATGTCCAGGGACCTGGAGCAAATTCCGGATGTCGATCTGCCGGAAGGTCTTGAAATCCGCCCGGCGCTGCCCGGGGAATACCACAGGGTCTGGGAGCGCGGCAACGAAGCTTTTAGCGAGCATTGGGGCTACGTTGAGCAGCGCGAAGAGGATTATCAAAGCTGGAAGGAAGGGCGCTGGTTCCAGCCTATGCTCTGGCAGGTGGCGTGGGACGGCGGCGAGCCGGTCGGGCAGGTGAACAACTTTATTGACATGCTGGAGAATGAGAAAACTGGCAAACTACGTGGATACACCGAAGGTATTTCCGTGCTAAAGCCCTATCGCGGAAAGGGTCTGGCTCGGGCGTTAATCGCACGTTCGCTGCGCATGCTCAGGGCGATGAACCTGCAGGAAGCTGCCCTTACGGTGGATGCGGGCAACGCCAGCGGCGCCCTGAAGCTGTATGAGAGCATGGGCTACCGCACCTACCGCACGATGGTGGAATGGCACAAGGCGATGCCTGCAATGTAGAAGGAAATGCTGCGTTTGCACGGTCCCCGGACCATGCAAGGCGCCTGAACTTTGGGTCTCTGAGGTTTATTGTTTTTTCGCTGGGTTTTGACCCAGCCGTCAGGAGATGATAATTGAGGAAGCCTTCGGTCTAATACTCGCTCAGGTGAGGACGCCTGCGAGAGCAAAGATGCGTCTATGGAGAGGCGAAGCAGCCCGGGATAAAGTCTGGCATTACATGGTCGGCAGCCGCGGGTGCTTCGCCCCTGTGAACAGGGCGCATCCAAAAACCTGATAAAATGTGCCCCCGCCTGCCCCACTCTGATATAATACCGCGCATGTCTGAAGCTCAAACCTCAAACACGGACCGCCGCTTTATCGTCATCGCGGACACTCACGTTGGCGACCGGGTGAGGCGCCTGGACCCGCGCCTTTCAGACGCCTTTCGCGCCTTCCAACCCGAAGCCATCCTGCATGCCGGGGATATCAGCGTTCCGGGAGTGCTTGAAGAACTGCAGACCATCGCGCCTGTCACAGCCGTGCAGGGCAATCGCGACTGGCTGCGGCGTATGAAGCTGCCCAAAGAACAGCGCTTTGAGGTAAATGGCATTCATGTCGTGCTCACGCATGGGCACGTGAGCATGTGGCAGTACGCCCTGAACTACCTGCGCCTGCTGGTCACCGGGCGAAAAATAAACGTGCGCGCCTTCCGCGAGCGCCTCGCGAAGCTCTACCCCTCGGCTGAACTGATAATTTTTGGGCATACCCACTTCCAACTGCACGAAATTATCAACGGCAGGCATTTCGTAAACCCCGGGGCGGCTTATCCGCATCTGTTGAATCATCACCGCGTCCAATATTGTGAGCTGATAATCACCGCTGCCGGGCAAATCCTGGTGAACAAGCAGAGCCTGCCCGGCGAACAGCATGTATAATGCTTTCAGCAGCCATGATACAGGAAATTATCACCTCCCCTCAAAATCAATTTGTGCAGGAAGTCCGCGCTTTGCTAAACCAGCCCAAAGCCCGCCGTAAGCTGCAAGCTTTCGCCGCGGAAGGCGCGCGCCTGGTGGAGGATGGTCTGCGCTCTGGCGCGCGGGCGCGTTATGTCCTTGTGCGCGCCGCGCATGCCCCGCGGGTGGAGAGCGCCCTCTCTCCGCGTCCGGATAATTTGCCCATTCTTTACGTGGAGGACCGATTGTTCGACTCGCTTGCCGACACGGTAACCAGTCAGGGCGTTCTTGGCGTGTTTGACTTGCCGGAGTGGCAGCTGCCGGACGCATTGAACTTCGCGCTGATCCTCGACCAGCTGCGCGACCCGGGCAACCTGGGCAGCATATTACGTTCAGCGGAAGCTGCCGGCGCGCAGGCAGCCTTGCTAAGCCCCGGCACCACCGACGCGTTCGCGCCAAAGGTCATGCGGGCGGGCATGGGCGCGCATTTCCGCCTCCCAATTCTCCACCTGGATTGGGAGCTTATGGCGGTCGTTCTGGCGGGGTTGAATGTGTACCATGCCGACATGGACGGCGAACTGAGCTGCTGGGAGGCGGATTTCCGGGCTCCTTGCGCGCTTCTGATTGGCGGCGAGGCGGAAGGCATCAGCCCCGCGGCAACGAAACTCGTCACCCGCAGCGTGCGGATCCCGATGGCGGGCGGGAATGAATCCCTGAATGCCGCAGTCTCAGCGGGTATCCTGCTTTTTGAAGCGCTCCGTCAGCGCAGCGAGGGGAAAAACCTGTGAAAATCCGCTCCATTACCGTTTTTTGCGCGCCGGGCTGGCCCCCCAACCGCCTGCTGCTCCAACAGCTGGGCATCTTCGCCAATCACGCCCGGGCTGTGTTCACGCAGGAAGGCTTTGAGGTCCAGACCCTGCGTATGGCGCTGCCGCCCTTTTCCAGGTTTGTTGCTCCCCAACACCTTGCAGCTGCCGCGCGGGAACTATCAATTGAGGCGCACGCTGAAGGCTTTGAGTACCTTTCGCTTGGCCCCGCTCTGACGAACGACCTGGAAACCTATCCGCTTATCCCGGAAGCGCTGGCTGCCACCCACAACGTGTTTTTTTCGGGCATGCTCACCACCCCGCGCGGCGAGGTGTCTCTCCCGGCAGCCAAAGCCTGCGCGCGGATCATCATAGAGCTCGCCGCGCACCGCCCGGACGGCTTTGCCAATCTGAACTTCTGCGCTTCCGCGAACGTTCCCCCGTACGCGCCTTTCTTCCCGGCAGCTTATGCCGAAAACACGGCGCCGGCTTTCGCGCTGGCAATGGAAGCGGCTGACCTGGCTGTCAGCACGTTTTCTTCCGCAAAAAGCCTGGAAGAAGCCCGCCAATTGTTAATCGCCGGGGTTGAAAGCGCCGCGGGAAAGCTGGAAGCCGCCGCTCAGAAGCTGAGCCGCATGTATAAGTACGCCTTTAGGGGCTTGGATTTCACGCTGGCTCCATTCCCACAGGAAAACGCGTCCATCGGACGGGCGCTGGAAAGCCTGGGCGTGCCGGCCTTCGGGCTCCCCGGCTCGCTTTTCGCTTCGGCTTTCCTGACCGACACCTTGGACCGCGCGCACTTCACCCGTACCGGTTTCAACGGCCTGATGCTGCCCGTGTTGGAAGATTCCGGGTTGGCGCAGCGCGCTGCCGAGAACAGCCTGAGCGTGACCGATTTGCTGCTGTGCTCTGCCGTGTGCGGCACCGGGCTGGACGTCATTCCGCTGCCCGGGGATACAAACGCCGACCAGCTCTACCCGCTGCTGCTGGACCTGGCAGCCCTGGCGCTACGCCTGAATAAGCCGCTCACGGCCCGCTTATTGCCAATTCCCGGCAAGAAAGCCGGCGACCCGACTGAGTTTGACTTCCCATACTTTGCCAACAGCCGAGTCTTACCGCTGCGCTCGGAAAAAGTTTCGGGCGCGCTGGCAGGCGCGGAGGATGTTCCCCTCGCGCCGCGTTATCCGCGATAGGGTTTTGGTTCGTATTTTTGGGGTTAACTAACGTACCTGTTTATAATTCACAATAATCAGGTTTGCCTGGCAAGACGCGGTGATGTTCAGGAAGGTTCGCGCGGAAAGCGCTTCGCCGTGCTTGTCTTCCAGTTGGATGTAGATATTGGTTTCCGCGATTTTCTTGTTTTTCAGCGCGAACTCGTAACCGGAACGCCCATAAATCAGCGCGGAGCCGCTTTCCGCGGTCATATCCACGATATCGCCACCGTAGGTGCCGCCCAGACGCAATACCAACCCTTGCAGCGCGGAGTCTTGCAAATCCCAAACCTGCCCACCGATGAAAAGGTAATCCTCACAGGAATATTCCGGGTGAAAAAGTGTGTGCGAGAGCCCTTCCGGCGTGCCGCGCATGACGAAAGGCATGCTCTTTTCCGTCGCGGTAGGCGTGAGGGTCGGGGTCTTGCTGGGGTTTGGGGTGAGGGTGGGGGTAGGGGTAGAGGTGAGGCTGGGCAGCGCGGTCCACGTGGCGGTTGGGGATCTGACTTCATTCGGGGTGGCGCTAACATCTCCGGCGGGCTGAGCGGTGCTGGTGAAGCTTGGGCTGGGGAGCGGCGTGGTCTTCCGCACAACTGGCGCCGGGATGATGCCGGATGCTGCCAGCAATACAATCAGGATGATTATCATCAGAAAAATGCCGACTGTAACGCTGGAACACGAACCGCGCTTGCGGCGCGCCATGCTGGGGATGCCGCTTTGAGCTTCCGCGGCAGCGCGCCTCTTGGGCAGTCCCGCCGGCTTCGGATTTCTCATGGCAGCACCAGCTCAATTTTCGCTTCGGCGCGGCGGGCTTCAAGCCATTGCGCCAACGCCTGGGTTTGAAGGCTCAGGCGGGCATCCGTGGTCAGCGGGTGCGCGTCGGAGCGTTCCATTACCTGGATAATGTGGTAGCCGATTTCCGTCTGAATGATGCCGGAATGTTCGCCGGGGGCAAGCAAAAACGCCGCTGCCTCAATATCAGGATAAAGCAGGTAGCCGCGCGGGAACCAACCCAGTTCGCCGCCGGTTTCTGGGCTGTACTGCCAGGCCAGATCATCAAAGCTGGCGCCGGAATTGAGACTTGTCAACGCGTGCTCCGCCCCAGCCTGGGTCTGGGCGAAAATCTGGCGGGCGCGCACCTGTTCCACAGCTGTGGGCACCGCGTTTATGATTTCGTCGCGCTGCCAGGCGGCTTCCGTGCTGAGCTTCAGCGCATAGCGGAATTCCGCGTCATCGTAATGGTTAACTTGCATCCAATCGGTCAGGGCGCTGCCAGAGCCAAGCTGAGTAAGCAGCGCGTCAATCCGCTGCTGTACGTCCGCGTCCGTAAATGTAAAACCCGATTGGCGGGCTTGCTGCGCGAGCAAGAGCTGTTCAATCAGGGAATTAAGCACAGTCGTCTGAATTTCGGCATCTGTTGGCGGCGTTTCACCTTCCGCGAAAGACGCGCGGTAGCGTAAAACTTCGTTTTGGTAATAGCTTAGCGGGATAATCTCACCATTTACCAACACGGCAGCAGGCAGGCTGGTTGGGGTGGGGCTGGGGGCTGGGGTTTCTGAGGCCGCGGCAAGCGTCGGTTCAGCCGGGCTGGAAGTTGGGGTGGGTTCGACAGGCGTAGCCGGCCGGCAGGCGGCTAAGATGAGAGCCAACACAAACAGAAAGGCCATCAGCTTCGATTTAAACATAGCTCAATTATACTCATTAATACGCTTGCGCCCCGAAGGTTGACCCGAGAACAGCTTACACTTCAATGCCGAAAACGCCGCGAACGAGGTAGCCAATTCCGAAGCTCAGCGCGGCCACGCCCAGGCTGATGGCAGCCATCCTGCCAAAATTCCTGAGGAATGGTTCTTCGCGCACCACGGAGCTGTAATAATTGAACAGCGCGATGATTAATACGCCAGACAGAAGCATCGCCGCGAGGGCCGCGTAGTAATTTGTGAACAGCAAATAAGGCAGGATGAGGACTGCCACGGTGATGATATAGGCTATTCCGGTGTAGACAGCCGCTTTGACCGGGTGTTTATCAGTTTCTTCGGAGCTGGTGGAGAGGAATTCCGAGGCTGCCATGGAGAGCGCCGCCGCGATGCCGGTGATCAGCCCGCTCAACGCAATCAGACGAGTGTTCTGAAACGCCAGCGTCAGACCTGCCAACGTGCCGGTCAGTTCCACCAACGCGTCGTTCAGCCCGAGCACCACAGACCCCGAGTATTTGAGGCTTTCTTCGTCAATCATCGCGATCAGCTGCTCTTCGTGCACATCCTCGTCGTGGATGATTGCTTCCAGTTCGGGGAAGCGCGCTTTGTAGGGCGCGTAGTTTTCGGAGGCTTTGTCTTCGTCTTTCTCGAGCATCTTGATGACAAAAGTGTATCCAAACAGACGCCCAAGCAGCAGGTAGGCGAACACTTTGAATTTGTTCGCTTTTACATCTTTTCCACTGTATCTCCGCCAGGTGAGATAATGTCCGAGCTCATCCGCTGAAAGATGCGAGATGATTTTGCTGTCGGCGGGGTCGCGCACAATTTTTGCCAGCCCCTTGTAGATTACATGACCGTCAATTTCATCCTGCTGGAATTTTAAAATTTGATCGATTGGGACTTGTTCTGTTTCCATAATTTTCCCTTCTTTTTTTCATCATTGTATCAAATCACATTTTTTGTTCAAGCGAGCCTGAAGCAATGTACGCGGTAAACAATCCCGCGGGCTTGGGAAAGTTGATGATAAAGGCTGAAAGCTGGCAGTGAGAACAGGCAGTAATTTCAGCTGCGCTGGGATTTCGGTTTACGGCTGCCCTTTTTCTTTCCTCTCTGTCGCGCGGGCTGATGCTCTGCCGCCTGCTTATACTCGCTGATAGGTCCCTGCTCACCGTTCCGCGCGCCTTACCTGAACGCGCCCAATCCCTTGGCTTCGGCAGGGCAGTCTTCCGACGCTCCCAAAGGTAAAAAAACCAACCGTTCATGCCGTGCTCTTCAAGGTGTTAAAGGATGCCGAGCTTCCTCTCTCACTTAACACTGCGGATTGGATGAATTGATTCCTCTTGGGATGAGCTGCTTTTCTGGCGGACGGAACGGGAAACGGCATCGCTGGAATGCCAAAAAAGAAACCGCCCTCACGGACGGTTTCTTCTTTTGTATACAGGCGGATTTTAGTAATCCATGCCGCCCGGAGGCATAGCCGGGGCAGCTTTCTCTTCGGGGATGTCGGTAATCAGGGCTTCGGTGGTCAGGATCATTGCCGCGATGGAAGCAGCGTTTTCCAGAGCGCCGCGGGTAACCTTGGCGGGATCAATTACGCCGCCGGTGACCAGGTCGCAGTATTCCTCATTGAGGACGTCGTAGCCGAGGTGTTTGTTGCCGGTGGAAGCCTGCTTCTGGCGCACGGTCTCAACGACCACGGAACCGTCTTTGCCGGCGTTTTCCGCGATGCGGCGCATCGGGATCTCGAGGGCGTTGCGGACGATATTCACGCCGATTTGGGCGTCGGTGGTGTCCATCTTGATTTCTTTCAGGGCAGCCACAGCGTTGACCAGGGCGACGCCGCCGCCAGCCACGATGCCTTCTTCAACGGCAGCACGGGTGGCGGAGAGGGCGTCTTCCACGCGGTGTTTCTTCTCTTTCAGCTCGGTCTCGGTCGCGGCGCCAACCCGAATGATGGCAACCCCGCCGGAGAGCTTCGCCAGACGTTCCTGCAGCTTTTCGCGGTCGTAATCGCTGGTGGTGTTGTCAATTTCCACGCGGATTTGCTCGATGCGGCCCTTGATGGCGGACGAATCGCCCTTGCCGCCGACAATTGTCGTATTGTCTTTGTCGGTGGTGACTTTTTCGGCGCGTCCGAGGTCTTCAATGCTCGCGCTTTCCAGCTTGCGGCCGGTTTCTTCGGAGATAACCGTGGCGCCGGTCAGGATAGCGATATCCTGCAGCATAGCCTTGCGGCGGTCGCCAAATCCAGGGGCTTTCACGGCGATGACATTAATCATTCCGCGGAGCTTGTTCACAACCAGGGTCGCCAGCGCTTCGCCGTCCACATCTTCAGCGATGAGCACGATTTCGCGCTTGCCAACCTGGATCATTTTCTCCAGCAGGGGCACGATGTCCGCGGCAGCGGAAATCTTCTTGTCATAAACTAGGATGTAGGGATCGTCCAGACTGGCTTGCATGTGTTCGTTGTCGGTTACAAAGTAAGGGGAGATGTAACCGCGGTCGAACTGCATACCTTCCACGTATTCGGTCTCAAATTCCAGACCTTTGGATTCTTCAACGGTGATAACGCCGTCTTTGCCGACTTTGTCCATCACGTCCGCGATGAGCTTGCCGATCTCAGAATCCTGGGCTGAAATCGTGGCGACAGAGCCGATTTCTTCTTTGGTGGTGATGTCAATCGCCTGCTCGTGAATCGCCTCTGCGACCGCTTTGGCGGCAGCTTCGATACCGCGCTTGAGCAGCATCGGGTTCGCGCCGGCAGCCAGGTTTTTTAAGCCTTCGCTGACCATCGCGTGCGCGAGAACGGTGGAGGTGGTGGTGCCGTCGCCAGCGATATCGTTCGTCTTGGTCGCGGCTTCCTTGAGCAGCTGAGCGCCCATATTCTCAAAGGGGTCTTTCAGTTCGATTTCCTTGGCAACCGTCACGCCGTCGTGGGTGATGGTGGGGGAACCGTACTTGCGGTCCAAAGCGACATTGCGTCCTTTAGGACCAAGGGTGGTGACAACCGCGTTCGCCACAATATCCACGCCATTTTTCAGAGCGCGGCGTGCTTCATCCGAGAAAATAAGTTGTTTAGCCATAAAGTGTCTCCTTCAATCGCAAAAGTTAATCGAGAATAGCGAGGATATCGCTCTCGCGCAGAATTAACAGCTTCTTACCTTCGTACTTGATTTCAGTACCGGAGTATTTGGCGAAAAGCACCAAATCGCCTACCTTTACATCCATCGCGATCCGTTCGCCTTTTTCGTTTCGGTCGCCAGGACCAACCGCGATAACAGTACCCTTCTGGGGTTTTTCTTTTGCGGTATCGGGCAGAACAATCCCGCCAGGGGTGACTTCTTCCTGTTCTTTTGGTTCAATCACCAGTCGGCTTCCCAAAGGTTTCATTGCTATTGTCATATAGTCCTCCAAAGTTTGGTTTTTCTCATCAATTTAGCACTCTCATAAATTGAGTGCTAATACGCCCAATAATACAACCCTTAAAACCGGAAGTCAAGGGCTGATAGACACTTCTTACACAATTTATATATCGGGATTTGTTGTCTGGCGGCTGTTTGACCGCGCTCCGCACAGCTCTGCGTGAACCTGGGCGCGCGGAGGCTGACTCTGGCCAGTGAGCGCCAGCCAAGCCGCCCGCTGGCTCGTATCCAGGCGGTTACTCTGACTGCCGGGCCGGGCGGGCGGAGGAGGCGCCAAAAAGCTGACAGCTGGCGGGGAATCTCAGAACTTATCCCTTGCCTGCCGGGCAAGGAAAAGCGCGATGGAACCAGCCGCGGCGGCATTTAATGATTCTATCTTGCCGCGCATTGGCAGGCGCAGAAGCTCATCACAGTTCTTTCGGACCAGTTCGCGCAAGCCTGAGCCTTCATTGCCAACCACCAGCGCCAACCCGCCGTCCATGCGCAGCTGCGCGGGCGTCCTGGAGCGCGGAGCTTCATCCATGCCGTAGACCCAGACGTCTTGCGCCTTAAGTTTGGCGATGGCTTGCGCCAGGTTATATTGGGCGATGAGCAGGTGTTCCGTAGCGCCCGAGCTGGCGTGCACAACCGTCGGGGTGATTTGGGCAGCCTGAGCTGAGGGAATAATCACGCCGTGAATACCGACCGCCTCGGCTGTTCGCAGCAGCGTTCCGAGATTTTGCGGGTCTTGAATCAGGTCGAGCAGTAAAAAGAAGGGTGGCTCGTCCTGGTTTTTAGCGTTTTGAATCAAATCTTCAAGCGCGGCGTAAGGATATTCGCTGACCTCCAGCGCGGCGCCCTGATGATGGCTGGAAAGCGCGTCCAGTCTGTCGCGGGGGGCTTCCTCCGCTGTCAAACCGCGCAGCTTCGCCAACCGCAGGGATTCGGTCAGCTGACCTTCTATTTTTAACCCGCGCGCGAGCACCAGACGGAAAACGTGCCGGCGTCGGGCGCGTAAAACCTCATATACCGGATTGCGTCCGGTGACCCATTCGCGCAAGGTTACTCCCAGGTCCAACTGGTGCCGGATTTGCTGTCTTCCAACACCACGCCGAGAGCCGCCAATTCAACGCGCACCTTATCCGCGAGCGCCCACTGTTTTTGCGCGCGCAGCTCAGCCCGTAATGCAATCAGCAGTTCGATAAAGGCATCCGCTTTGGTCGTTCCGCTGCTTTCTTCCACCAACTGCAAACCGAGCACGCCGGTCAGCTCCTCAAAGACCTGCACAGCGGGCGCCAACTGCGCCTGGCTGGCGCCTTCGGAGCGCGCCTGGTTTATCGCGCGCACCAGTTCGAACAGGGCGGCCAGGGCAGCGGCGCTGTTAAAGTCATCGTCCATGGCTTCCTTGAACTGCGCGCGGGTTTTTCGCGCTTCTGCTTCCAGGGCGGCTGCTCTGGCAGCTTCCAGCCCGGGGGCGCCTGGTTCGGCGCCTTTTTTGGCGCTGAGCAGGCGTTTATAAGCCTGTTCGGTTTGCGCGAGGACTTCATCGCTGTAGGTCAGCGGGCTGCGGTAGGAACCATTCAAGACCAGCAAGCGCATGATATCTCCGGGGTGGTCTGCCAGAAACTCGTCTATCAGGACCATATTTCCCAGCGATTTGGACATTTTTTCGCTTTTTAACGTCAGCATCCCGTTGTGCATCCAATAAGTCGCGAAGGTTTTGTGGGTGAGAGCTTCGGTTTGGGCGATTTCGTTCTCATGGTGCGGGAAAATCAGGTCATTCCCGCCGCCGTGGATATCAATTTGTTCGCCCAGGTGGTGCATGTTCATAGCCGAGCATTCAATGTGCCAGCCGGGGCGGCCCTTTCCCCAGGGGCTGTCCCAGGCGGGTTCGCCCGGTTTGGCGGCTTTCCACAGGGCGAAATCCATTGGGTGCTCTTTGCGGTCGTCCACCTGGATACGCGCGCCGGCGTTCATGTTTTCCAGGCGGCGCCCGGAAAGTTTGCCGTATTCCGGGTTGGACTCCACACGGTAGTAGACATCCCCGTCCACGGCGTATGCCGAACCCTGGTCAATCAGAGCCTGGATCATTTTCAGGATGTGCGGCATTTCCTGGGTCGCGCGCGGATTAACCGTGGCGGGCAGGATGTTCAGGGCTGCCAGGTTGCGTTGATAGTCTTCAATGTAACCCTGGGCGAGCGCGAAGGGATCTGCCCCGATTTTATTGGCCCGGTCAATAATTTTGTCATCCACGTCGGTAAAGTTCATCACAAAGCGCACTTCGTATCCGGAATACTCCAGGTAGCGGCGGACGATATCAAAGACCAGCGCGGACATGGCGTGCCCGATATGCGCGCGGTCGTAGACGGTGGGTCCGCAGACGTACATCCGCACTTTGCCGGGTTCCAATGTGCGAAAAACTTCTTTTTCGCGGGTCAGTGTGTTGTAGATGCGAAGGGTCATAAGGCGCCTCCTGAAGTTAGTCTGCTTCGCGCTTCGCGAAAATCATGCGCCCGGCGGAAGTTTGCAGAATCTTGGTCACTATCACGGTGATATCTTTGTTCAGGTAGCGCTGACCGTTCTCAACCACCACCATGGTGCCGTCGTCCATATAGCCGACGCCCTGGTTGAATTCTTTGCCTTCCTGAATGACGCGGATATCAAAGCTTTCGCCAGGCAGGAGGATGACCTTGACGGCATTAGCCAAGTCGTTTACGTTCAGAACCTTAACGCCTTGAAGTTCGGCGATCCGGTTGAGGTTGTAGTCGTTGGTCAGGATAGGGCAGCGCATTTGGCGCGCCAGGACCACCAGGCGGTCGTCCACCTCGCGCACGCCTTCCACATCAATATCGCTGATGATGATTGAGATTTTATCGTCGTGCTGGAGTTCGGTGAGCACGTCCATTCCGCGCCTTCCGCGCTGCCTGCGGAGAGAATCCGCGGAGTCTGACACGTATTGCAGCTCATTTAACACAAAGCGGGGGACGATTAAAGTGCTGGAAAGGAAGCCCGTTTTGGCAATATCGGCAATCCGCCCATCGATAATCGCGCTGGTATCCACCAAGACGCGGTGCTCACCATCCACCTGGGTGCGGGAGCCTTTGGTGGTCACTTTGTTGGAGAAGGAACGAAAAAGGTTCAAAAACTCCAGGTGCCGGCTGTAAAAAAGCGTCATCCCAAGGTAACCGAGCACCACCACGACTGCCAGAGGCAGAAATTGCCCCAACGGCTTCGGCAGGAGGGAAAGTGGATATGCCAGCAAAGCCGAAATAACCAGGCTGAGAATTAAGCCAATTAACCCGCTGAAAATTGCCTGTGGGGTGGATTTACCAAGAATTTTACTGATTGCCTGAACCGGTTTAACGCTGATCCAGGGGCTGATGATATAGCCAATCAGCATAAACAGAATAATACTGATAACGACAGTAATTCCGTTGGTGAATGGATAAGTTGCCCAAAAAGAAACAAGGTAGTTATGAATCGGTGTGCCGGAAAAGAAGCCAATAAGTCCAAAAACAATCGCGCCAATAATTCGAGATAATAAGACCGCGCTCATAAATAAAACCCTCCATTATTAAAGTACAGAATAAAAATAATGATTACTGTAACAAGATAATAGCACTGTCGCGAAGCTAAGTCAACAAGATTTCAGGTTTCTTACGCAACTCTTAGAGTAATTTGTTTTATAGTTCCCCCTCTCAGCCAAGCTGTTTAAAAACTTTCGAGCGGTTTATCGGTCGCAGCGGGGGCGAGCGGCGCAGCCCGGCGCGCGCGGGGAGTTTTTACAGGCCGCGGGCGGGCGCTGAGTGAAGCTTCGAGTCGGCTTAGCGCGACGGGGTCGAACATATAGGCATGGCACACATCACAGACTAAAGCCGGAAAGCGCGGGATGTTGACAAGCTGGTCTTCCACCACCATAACATAGGGGAGGCGTTTGCGCCTTATGTGTCCAATCGAGCAGCGGGGACAGAATTTCGGATGGGCTGACATGTGTATTTCCCTTCGGGGTAATTATAAGCGTTTATCGCGTTTATGTTTGGATGAGTTTTGTACGAATACTGCCAGCGCGGCAAACGCGGATTCAATTCGCGGCTTGCACCAGGTCGGGGATGACCAGGGAGCGCACGGCGTTGAACGGGAAGTAAACCAGGATGGCTTTGCCGATTAATTCGTTTGACTTCACATACCCCCATTGATGTGAATCTGAGGAGTTGTTGCGGTTATCTCCCAAGACAAAATACGAGTCCTCGGGGACGCTCCAGCTGCCGGAATAGCGCGGCAGTTCGGCAAGGTAGGGCTCGGTCAGCGGGTGACCATTAACGCTTACGATGCCATGTTCAACCACGACCTGGTCGCCGGGCAAACCGATGATGCGTTTGATGTATTCTTCCTGCCCCGCGCCTTTGTAATCAAAGACGATAATGTCGCCGTGTTTTGGCGCGCCCAGTTTGTACGCTAATTTGTTGACCAAAATCAGATAACCGGGCTGCAGGGTAGGCTTCATGCTGATGTTTTCCACCCGCACGCGGGAACTGACGGCGTTGATTGCCAGGAAGAGCAGCAGCGCCATAATAATTGTTTCAAGCGTATCTATCCAAAAGCTGCTCCTACGCGGCTTGGCAGGGGTTTTTTCCTCCTGGTTTGTTTCTGGCAAAGACTGACTGGTGTATTGCTCCACAGTAATTAATCCTGTTTCTGTTATTCTGTTTCGGCTAATTATACAACTTTCGCTGTGTGTCAATCCTCACCGCGTTCGCGGGCTTTGAGCACAAGCCGGATGGGCGTGCCGACAAAAGGATACTCCTTGCGAATTTGGTTTTCAAGGAAGCGCAGGTAGGTGAAGTGACCCAATTTGGGATCGTTGCAGTAAAGCAGGAAGGTGGGCGGTTCGGAGCGCACTTGCGTACCGTAGTAGATGCGGAACATACGCCCGGAGCCGGAAGACGGTTGGTGCAGGTCTTGCGCGTTCTGCAGGATGCGGTTTAGCTGGGAGGTGGTCAGGCGTACCAGGCGTTCTTCCTGCACGCGCGCCACCAAGGGCAGAATCTGGTTTACACGCTGCCCGCTGACCGCGGAAATGAACACCAGCGGTACATAGGGCAAGAAGTTCAGCGCCTGGCGGATATTCTGCTCAAACTCCGCCATGGTGTGCGTGTCTTTTTCAATGAGGTCCCACTTATTGATGATTACTATCACCGACTTCCAGGCTTCGTTGATATAGCCGGCGATGTGGGTATCCTGCGCGGTAATGCCCGTGACGGCATCCACCACCAGCAGCGCTACGTCACAGCGCTCTATGGCTTGCATGGCGCGCAAAACGGAATATTTTTCCACGCCGGGTTCGATAGCTCCGCGTTTGCGTATGCCGGCGGTGTCAATCAGGGTGATTGGCAGCCCCTCCCAGATGATCTGGGTGTCTATCGCGTCGCGGGTGGTGCCAGGGATGGGGCTGACGATGGAACGGGTCTCACCTGCCAGCTTGTTTAGCAGGCTTGATTTGCCGGCGTTGGGCTTGCCCACAATCGCCACCTTGATGCTGGTGTCTTCCTCTTCGTTTTCCTCCGGGTGTGGGAAGTGCGCGACCACCTCATCCAGCAAATCCCCGGTGCCTGTGCCGTGGATGGCGGATATTGGAAAGGGTTCCCCCAAACCCAGCGAATAAAAGTCCAGCGCGTTCACGCGGTAAGCTTCGCTGTCGGCTTTGTTTACCGCGAGAATGATTGGCGGGTGGTTCTGTCCGTCCACGATAGTTTGCCGCCGGCGCAGCATCTGCACAATTTCGCGGTCTGCTTCGGTAACGCCCTGCTGGGCATCCACAAGCAGCAAAATGACATCCGCCGTTTCCATCGCGATTTCGGCTTGGGCGCGGATATCCGCGATAAAGGCAGCCGAGCCAATGGAAAGCGGTTCCTGGCTGCGCTGTCGGGTGGGGTCTATTCCGCCCGTATCCACGACAAAGAAATCGTGCCCGGACCAATCGCCTTCGGCGACCAGACGGTCGCGCGTGGTGCCGGGTATGTCATCAATAATCGCGAGGCGCTCGCCAATCAGGCGGTTGAATAAGGTGCTTTTGCCAACATTTGGTCTTCCGACCAAAACAATTACGGGTTTCGTCATGACTTTCTTTCCTGAATTATTTTCGGTCGTTACCTGGTGACGACCACCTCAATGGACGCGGGGAGAATGGAATCGACATTGATCGCGAGATCTGCCAGGGTTACTGTCGGAATCAACTGGTAAGTTCCCGGGGTTTTATTCGCCAGGTCCAGTCTGACCATGATATCCGCCTGGTTCAGCTTGTCCAAAAGGTAAAGCGGGCCTGAAATGTAAACATCCACCCGCTCCGGGGATAGCGCGGCTTTGAGCCCCGGACCAAGGTTAATGACCTCCACCGGGAGTCCGGTCAGCAGAATGGAGGATTGGATGGCGGCAATGCTCACCTGGACAGTCACTTTTCCGTCGCCAACCACCACGATGCCCTCGGGCAGATTGAGGCTCACGTCTTTCTGGAAACCCTCAACCGCTCCGTTTAAGTTCAGGGGTTTCGTTTCGATGAACGCGGGCATGTTTGCCGCCAGTTCCGGGTCGGTGCTGTATATCGTAATCGTTGGCGGGTCTGCCAGGATCCCGGTCAGATAGAAGCCTTGCGCAATCTGTCCAGTGGTGACAATTTTTACAAACACGTTCCGGTAACCGCCCAGCTGCGTGATTGGGATCTCGACATTGACCTGGGTCGGGCTGAGGTTAATCCCGCTGACAATCACCCCGCGCGCGTCAATGGCTTTCAGGTCCACCTGACGGGAGATGCTGGTGATGACGCTGCTTAAGTCTATACTCGCGACAATATGTTCAACTTTCAGCACCTGACTTTCGGGGCCGATCACGAGCGCTGTTTCCTGGGAAAGAATGGGCGTCCCAGCCTCGTAACCGATTGGCAGGCTGCCAGTCTGACGCAGTTCTACGGGCACCTCTTTGCTGAGGATGTTTTCCAGCCGCAGGTCAATCTCGGCTGGAGAGACCAATGTCACCCGCGTCGGGCTGAGATCAATCGCGATTTGTGGTTCAAGCGTGTGTTCCCCGGCTTTTAATCCCGACAGGTTGATGAAGGCGTGTACCGCGTCCGGGTTGACAGCGAGGCGTTCCTGCACGGAGCGGGGCGCACGGATGGTAACCTTAACTTCGTCCGCGAACTGCCCAGAGATGATCAGGTCGGGGTCCAGACCCAGCACGGTCACTGGGATGGGCGCGGCATATTCGCGCTCCTCGTTCGGGTCGGAGCTGGTAACCGCGGAAACCCAGACGATGACAGCCAGGATCAGCGCCATGAAGAGCGTCGGCAGGAACCTGACAAACCAGCGCAGCGCTTTCATTTCGGTTTGTCTCCTGATGTTTCATTTTCCGTGTTCTTCCTCTTGAAAATTCCAAGGCGCTTGCCCGGCAGTTCTTCCGGAAGAAGGAAAGCTCTTAAGGTATTCAACAAGCGTTCGCCGTCCAGCCGACGGATAAAACGACCCTGATAGGCGATGGAGATGCTGCCTGTTTCCTCCGAGACCACCAGGGCGACCGCGTCGCTAATCTCGCTGATCCCAAGACCGGCGCGGTGGCGCAGCCCCATGGATCTTTCGGGCAGGCTGTTAAGGACGCCGCTGGCGGAGAGGGGCATCACGCAAGCTGCCGCGCTGATGTGGTTGTCTTCAATGATCACCGCGCCGTCATGCAAGGGCGTGTTCGGATAGAAAATTTGCAGCAGCAGCTCAGCGCTGATGTCCGCGTTCAGATAAACGCCGTTCTTGTAATACTGGTTCAGAAAATCATTGCGGCGAATGACAATCAGCGCGCCGTGGCGCCTCTCCGAGAGGCGGACCGCCGCCTTGGTGATTTCCTGTAACGTGTTCTCGGTGCGTTCGCGCGTCTTTGGCCCGGAGCGCCGGGTAAGAAAATCCATGTTTGAAATGCGTCCGACCCGTTCCAGCGCGCGCCGGATTTCTGGCGCGAAGATAACCGGAATAACAAATATCATGGCCGGGGCGATGGTATTCACGAGCCACGAAAAAGCGGGCAGATTGACCAGGGACGTCATCAGCGTGATCAGAATGACAACCAGAAAGACACCGCGCAAAAGAGTTAGCGCTTCGGTATCCCGCAGCATATAAAGCAGGAACGCGAAAAAAATCGTCACCAGGGCGATGTCGATTACGCTCGTCCAATCGAAGCGTTCGAGAATAAAGAGAAAATTGTTGATTAACTCCTGCATGCAGGCACCATCTTACGTTTGATCAGTGAAGCTAAAGTATAACCTGTTAACAGGCACCGCGCTAACTTCCCCCGATTAAAACCCGGACTGGACGAACACCTCTCCCGGAGCCAGCCCGTTTTTTCGGAGGAAATTGGCGCTGGAAAGCGGATGCACATCCACGAGCTCAGTTTCGCCCGGTAAAAAACCCAGTTGTTTGGCAGATAACGGCGCGATCATCTCGCGCGGGAGGTAGAGAGCCTTGCACAAGTGGACTCCAGCCTCGAGGGCAAGCACTGAAATCACATTTTTCAGTTGTTCCGAGGCGGGGGTGTAGGGTATGACGCTTTGTACCAGGGCGAGGAAAAACTCAAGCTTGCAGGATGCGAGGGAGGTCAGTTCGCCTTCCCTGAAGCCTGCCAGCAGGGAACGGTGGCTGAGCGAGCGGTAAATGTCCTCGTCTTCCCAGGTTTGCGGGAAAAAGCGGTTCAGCAGCGCCCGCGCTGACGAAAAAGACCCGGGGCGAAGGGGCTCGAAAACTTCACCGTCGCGAGAGATGAGCTGGGCCGCCGGTTCCGAACGAAGCTGCTCGAGACCGACCTGAGTTTGCGTGTAGGTATCCTGAAAGCTGCCGTCCGTGCTGATCACGTAATCTGAGCGGCTGTTTTTCTCTTCCTGAGGGCTTTGGGAGCGGATGCGCAGCCAGGCGTCGGCTTCCGTCAGACCGCGGGTGCTCATCAAGCGGTCCCGACGAAGGCTGTCTTTGGCGGTGACTGCCCAGACAGCGCTGCAGCGTTCGTGAATTCCGGCTTCAAAGAGCTTAATCGCCTCCACGACCACCAGGTCCACGTCCGCGCGGGCAAGCACATCTTCGATGCCTTGCGTCACGAGCGGGTGCACAATCGATTCAAGTTCCCGCAGGGCGGCTGGATCGTTGAACACAATTTTCCCGAGCCGGGAGCGGTTGATTTGACCGTCCGAATAGCAGATATCGCTGCCAAAACGCTCCAGGATGGGCTGGTAAGCCGGCATCCCCGGCAAATAGGTGGACTGCGCGAGCAAATCCGCGTCAATCGTCAGCGCGCCTTCGTTTTCAAGGTACTGACGGACAGCGCTTTTTCCAGAGGCAATATTCCCGGTGATTCCAAGTAGTTTGGGCATAATTTCTTGCTCCTCTTGATTTAGTATACGCTAACAACGCAGAGGCAGCGCGAACCGAGCACAGGATGCTATAATTTTCCTGTGATCACTGAACGAATTTTATCATCACTTCGCGAGGAGTGCGGTTGGAAACCGCACAAGCTTCTGGTTATTGGGGTTTCCGGCGGCGCGGACAGCCTGACGCTGGCGCACTGCCTGCGCCAAGCCGGGGTGAATTTCCTCGCCGCGCATCTGGACCATGGGCTGCGCCCATCCTCGGCGCGAGAGGCTGAGTGGGTGCGGGCGCTGTTTTCTTCGTGGGGTCTGCCGTGTTCTATCCGGCGGGTGGAGGTTGGCGGGTTTGCCAGGGAGCACAAGCTCGGCCTCGAAGAAGCTGCGCGGCGCTGTCGGTATGAATTTCTTTTCCGAGTGGCGGAAGAAAACAGGGCGCAGGCCGTCGCGGTGGGGCATACCGCTGATGACCAGGTAGAGACAATCCTGATGCACTTTATCCGCGGGTCTGGCATCAACGGGCTGCGGGGAATCCAACCGCGCGCGCTTCTGACGGAATTCCACCCCTCGCTGCCTGTTTTCAGACCTATGCTGGGGATTAAGCGCTCTGAGACCGAAGCTTACTGTCGGGATAACCAGCTGGACTATCTTAGCGACGAAAGCAACATCAACACGAGCTTTTTTCGCAATCGCCTCAGGCATGAAATCATCCCGGCCTTGGAAGCGGTGAACCCCGCGTTCCGGAAAGTAATCACGCGCAACGCCCGGGTGATGCGGGCAGACGCCGAACTTCTGGCGGATTTGGAAGAGCAGGCGCTGCGAAGCTGCCTGCGGGAACAGAGCGGGGAAAGCGTTCTGCTGGATAAAGACGCTTTTTTGCACCTGGATGAGGGTTTGCAGCGGCGGGTATTACTGCGCGCCGTCAGCCAACTGCGCCCGAACCTGCGCGACCTGGGGGCAGACACGCTGGACCGCGCGCTGAGCTGCCTGAGGGCAGACCAGACGCGGTTTGATTTACCCGGCAATCTGGAAGTCTGGAACCAACAGGGAGGCATCCGCCTGATGCCAAAAGAATATCCGCTGAGTTTCCCGCAGTACCCACAGCTTCGGCAGGCTGAACGCTTTGAGCTGAGCCTCGAAAAAGCGCTTCCGCTGGCGCAGGGCTGGGAACTGCGCGCCGAAATCGTCAGCGCGAAAACCTTCGCGGGCATTCCAGCCCAAACGCGGCGCAGCCCGGAACACGCCTGGCTGAACCCGGCCGACCTGAGCCTTCCGCTGGAAGTGCGCGCCGCTCGACCCGGCGAGCGCTGGTCGCCGCTGGGAATGCCAAACCAGACCCAAAAACTCAGCGATTTTTTTGTGAATCAAAAAATCCCCCAGCCAGCCAGGGCGCGATGGCCGCTGGTTTTCTGTGAGGGATCTCTCTTATGGGTGGCGGGGCTGCGGATTTCGCAGGCCTGGCGTTTGTTGGGAGATGAGCGGGAAATCCTCCACCTCAGCCTGCAAAAGCCAGCCTGAACCCCAGGCTCTACTCAATCCAAAGAACCTCTTTCAGGATATTGTGAATGGCGCCGTAATCCGGTTGTAAAACCATCGCGCCCTCATCCGTGACGAAGCCGACAGCCTCATTGGGGCTCAGTGTGTACCCTTGCGCCATGTCAGCCGCGAAGAACTTATCGAGCGGCATGATATACAGCCACATATCCCCAATGGACATATCTGTTTCCACTACGTCCAAGGCGGATTCAATAAAGAAAGGCAGCTTGAGCAGGTTAGCCGGGCTGGTTATTTTTTTTGCAATCGCCCGGGAAACTTCCTGCGCCCGACGGGTGCGGTCAAAATCGGAGGAGTTCAGGCGGGCGCGCACATACCAAAGCGCGAAATTGCTGTCCATCGCGCGCATGCCGGGCTCCACCACGCACCAATGTTCGGGGGTGTAATCGCATTGGTCTTCCATGCGCGCGGTCACCTGTACATTTATCCCGCCCAACAGATTGATTACGTCCTTAAAAGCCGAAAACTCGGCAAACGCGTAATGGTCGGGGCGAAAGCCAAAATTATACGCCAGCGTATCCCCGAGCAGATCGTAACCGCCCACAGCGTGCACGACGTTGAGCCGCTGGGCATAATAACCGGGGATGTCCACCCACAAATCGCGTGGGAACGAAAAGAGGTGGATTTGGTTGGTTTTCAGGTTAAAGGCTGCCAGGAGCATCACATCCGTGCGGTAACCGTTTTCGGGGGTGTAATCCGAGCCGAGCAGCATGATGGTTTTCACATACGGAGGAATTTGGAGTGCTTCCGAATAACCAGCCTGGTAAGGTTCGTTGATTGCTTCCGGGCTTTTGTTCCAGAGGTTGCTAAGGAAGCTGCCCTGTCCATCCCGGGTCCGGTTAAGGCTGACCGCCGCGCCGAGGGCAATCCCGGCGATGAGGACGAGCAGGAATAAAACAGCGGGAAGTGAAGACTTCCGTTTTGGTTGTTGCATAGTCAGTTTCTTTCTATTTGGTAGTAGTACTCAGGGCTATTCCTGATTTTCGGGCGCTGCCGGTTCGTAGCCGTATTCCTTTGCCAGGCTTTGCAGCTTCTGGGAAATCTCGCGCCATTGAATTTTGGAAATACCTAATTTCTGGCGGATTTTATCCGGGTCCGCGCCGGCGGTCAAGTCGTTCAGGGCGCTTGTCCATCGGCACATGGCAAAAGAAAGGTGCTTATCCAGCTGGGCGGCATTCCCGACACCCTCCAGCAGATATTCCAAAAGGCGTTGGGACCAGGGGAAAACGGCGTCCTGGATCTGATACGCGGCAGCGTATTCCTGAAAGGCTTGCGCCCACTCCGCCGAAACAGACACTTTGCGCTCTTTGTAGCGGTAGCGCGGGCTGGAATACCGGATGAAGACGAAGGGACCCTCCGGACCGTCCAACTCCACATGGTTTGTTTTCAGGTTCAGGCATTCGCCTTTTTTCATAGCTGTTTCGAGCACGAGCTTGAGCAGGAGGTATGGGCGCAAATCGCTGGCGGCGGCAGTCCGCAGCGCGTCGGCAGCCTCAAGAGCCCTTTCCTGTTCGCTTTTGGTCAGGACGACGGGCAGAGGGCTGATTACGGTTTTTTGTTCAACCTTTTCTGCCGGGTCGAAAGGAATCACGCCGCCGCGGGAGAGCCAGCGGAAGAAAGATTTAATGGAGGTAATCCGCCGCGAAAGCGTTTTCGGGCTGCAGGGGACGTTACGCTCGTTTTCCAACCAGCTCAGGTAGTTTTCAAGGTCTTTGGTGCCGACAGAGCCAATTTGCGCGTCGGTAGGCAAGAAGCTTGCTAAAAGCTGCAGGTCGGCAATGAATGCTTTGAGGGTATGGTTGGAGCGCCCCTGGTCGCGCAGGTAAATTTTCCAGGCTTGGATGGCAGGCTGCATCAAGGTGCTGGAAGTCAGATGAGCGCTCATTTCTTCAGAAGTCGGATTCATTTTTGCTCCAATCTGTTTCGCGTAGATAAGTTCTGGATTGAGTGTATACGGGTTTCCCGCGCCTGTCAAACCTTAATCGTTCAGGTAGAGCGCTTCGGCGATTATCGGGTTAATCGCGTAATAGTTGGGAATCAGCACCATCGCGCCTTCGGCCGTAATCCAATTGGTAACTGTATCGGGTCCAACAGCATATTGGTTGATGTTCTGGGTTTTCATTACCTCAGAAGCCAAAGCCATATACGGGAGGATATCCGCGAGCTGCAGATTGGTATCCACGTACTCCCGATACGCGCCATAAAGCTCGGGCAGTTTGAATACCACGTTGAGGTTCATCGCTTTGCGATAAATTGCTTTCACCACGTCTTGGGCGCGGCGGTTCCGGTCAAAGTCGCTGGTGGTCAAGCGCGAACGGGAGTACCACAGGGCTGTGCCGCCATCCATGTGGACGACGCCGGGTTCCATGATACACCAACCGCTGGGGTCCAGTTTACAGGAATCCTGCAGTTCCTGGGTCACTTCCACGTCAATTCCATCCAGGCTGTTCACCACATCCTTGAAACCGTTATAGTTGACCATCATGTAATAATCGGGGTGGATGCCGAAATTCGCCTGGAAAGTATCCGCGAGGAGGTCAAACCCGCCCAAACCCCAGGCGGTATTGATGCGGTTGGACCAATAACCCGGGATGGTGACGTACAAATCGCGCGGGAAAGAAATCAGGTTGATGGAGCGGTGCTTTGGGTTCAGAGAGAGCAGCATGATGACATCCGTGCGGAAGCCGTTGTCAGAAAAGTCATCGCAGCCCAAGAGCAGGATGTTCAGTTGGTTATCCGGAAGCTGCGCCCGGGAAATCACAGGCACCGGCGTGGGTGTGTAAATCGGCTGCGGCAGTAATTCGATTGTGCCGTCCTCGAGGATGTTGGCAAAGGCATTGGGCTGGAAGGGAGTCGGGGTTGATGAAAAATCCTTGAAGCTGATGCGATAAGGGAACGCGCTGGAATTTGCTGCCGCGCTCACCAGCGCGCCGGAAAAGACCACCATCAGCGCGGTCAGCGCGAGGGCTCCAAATACAATCAAGGTGATAATCTGATGCCGTTTTAGTTTAATCATCGTTTCAAACTCCTGCCTGCGCCCGTCCGTCTAAATATTTTCCGGCGGTACAGGCCGCGCGTCGGCTTCAATGGGGAACAGCGCACGCCAATTGGTCAATCCTCCGGGTTTGCTCTTCACCCACCAATGCCCACCGGATTCGCGCAGCAGGCGGGCCGCTTCGCGCAGCGCGCCAAAATCGCCAACGCCCGCGGGCGGCTCAGCTTGCTCTCCGAGCAGAAGCCCGGGCAAGCGCTTTTGTTCGCCGGCTGTCAGCCCAGCGCCGGCGTGGGAGATGAGAATCTCCAGGCCCGCCGTTCCATCTTCACAGCAGGCAGCTCCAACTTTCAGGCTGACTTCACTCTCCGGCGGCGCGGCGGCAAACGCGTTAATTGCCAGCTGCTCAAGCACCTGCTGGAGCAGGCTGTATGTCGGCTGACTTATGTCCGGCAGCGCGCTGAGGTCGCTTCGCAGCGCGGCGCGGCGGGAATAGAAAGACAAAGCCAGTTCGTCCAGCCTGTGTTGGAGGGCTTTCTGTTCCGCCGCAAGTTGGGCGCCGGCTCCCACCGAGGTTATTTGGACTTCTTGCGGGGGGCTTGCCTTATTCAGCAGGTCGCCCAGCGCCGCGCGCGCGTTCTCGAGCGCTTTGTGCAGGCTGAGCGCGCGCTGTTCGTTTTCCTGCAGGGAAAGCTCAAGCGCTGTTTTTTGTTGGCGCAGCGCGTCCAACTCGGAGAGGGCTTCCTGCTGGGTGCGCAGCTTGTGTTCCAGCGCTTCCAGCCGGGCTTCCAGGTATTTCTGACGTTCCGCGCGGACGCGCAGCTCCGCGGCGAAAGCAGCCTGGTCTTCCGCGCGCTGGCCGAGCAGGGTGTTCAATTCAGATTGACTTGCCGAAAGCGCGTCCGCCAGGTCGCGCTTTTCCCGCTCAGCCTGATTAGCAAGGAACCGGCTTTCGTCCTTGTGCGCGCTGTCCGTTTCGACGGCTGCGGCGCGCCCCAGGATGCGGATCAGCTTTTCAGTGAGGGGTGTGAGCGCGTCCAGGTCCGCGTTGGTCCAGGCGCGCTGGGTGTAGGGGTTGAGGCAGAGCAGCGCGAGCTTCGCGGGTTCTTCGCCCGTTCCAATGGGGAAAAGCAGCAGAGGCCCGGTCGCGTTGAAGCCGCTGGCGCGCATAAGCGCTTGTTTTTCGCCGCTCAATTCATCCCCGGCATTGGCGGTCAGCGGCACCAGATCTTCAAAATGCCGGCGAAGTTTTGGAATCTGCTTATAAGGGACCCGAAAAACCGGCAGGTATGTCTCGCTGATCAGGTCGTAGGCGCTGCTGATGTTAAAGGCCGGTACAAGAGGGTCTTTCTCCAGGATTCCGACCAGGTCGCTCATCAGGTAGAGGGCCAGGCCGTGGGTGAGGGCGCCGCGAATTTCATTCAAGCGGGTGAGCAAACCGATATCCAGCAGAGCGGCCGCCATTTGCGGCGAACTTGCCGCGGAGCGGGGAGCATCTTGCCCGCGGCGGGACTGCCAGGCGGCGCTGATGAGCAAAGGGTAATACAGCAGTTGGCTCAGCATGACGCCGCTGGGCAGCTGACCTTCGGCAGGGTAGAGGACGTTAACCAGGTAACCGAGCGCGGCTATGAGGAGGACCAACACGCGTTCCAATCTGGGCGGGCGTTTGCCGCGCAGCGCCAGCAGCAGGGCAATCAATAAAACCAGGAGCGCGGCAGCCGACCAAGCCAGGCTTAACGCCGAGCCGGAAAAAGGCTTCTCGGCGGGCCAGGTGGACCAGGCGAAAACGCTCAGCGCCCCGGCCAGCAGGTCCAGCCCGCTGAGAAAGATGAGCAGATTGGACAGGCGTCCGCTCAGCCGCTCCGTAAGCAAGCCAGCGCTGAGCCAAATCAGGGTGAGCAGGGTGAGCGTGTGGAAGACGGGCGGAAAAAAACGGGCAAGCCCGGCATAACCCTGATGGATGAGCAGGCTGAGCGTGAGGAGGAGCAGTTGGCTGGCAAAGATGACGGCAAGGCTCAGGCGGAGAACCGCGCCCGACTGAGCATGCGCGGAAGAACGGCGAAGGGCCAGAGCAGCCAATAAACTGGCGCACAAGAGCGCGAGGTAATAGAGCAGCGCGTATGGAAAGACTGTGAGCAGAGGGAGTATGTCCGAAAGAGCTTTCATCAGCAGGCGCCAGGTTTCCATTGATTAGTGCCTTGGTTGCAAGAACTATTCCCAAGCCTGCCAGGCTGGCTCAGGGGTCAGTTCTCCAGCTTGGACAAGCCAATGCGCAGCCGGCGCAGACTTTCCGGCTTCCCGAGCAAGTCTGCCAGTTCGGTCGCGCCGCCCGGCGAAGCAGGCAGCCCCGAAAGGGCGGTGCGGACAGGCCACATGACCGTGCCGGTTTTCCAGCCCTGCGCGGAAGCGAAATCCTTTAGCGCCGCGAACAGACTCTCGTTATCCCATTTCTCCATGTTCCCGAGCAGCGGGATGACCTCGCGCAGCACTTCAGCGCTGGAAGCGAGCGTGGCTTTGGATTTCTGGTTTTCAAACAGTTCCACCCCGTATTCGGGCAGCGCGAAGAGGAAGCGGATCATACCCGGGATATCGGTCAGCTTTTCCACGCGGATTTGAATCAGGCGGCTGATTTTTTCGGTGTCCAGCTGGTGTGCTTCTTCGGGGTAATACCGGCTGGCTTTCTGATGAAAAGCGGCGGGGTCCATCGCGCGGATGTGCTCGCCATTCAGCCAGGTGAGCTTATCCATGGAAAACGCCGCGCTGGATTTGCCAATGCGGTCCATGTCAAAGGCAGCAATTAAATCCCGCATTGTGAAAAATTCCTGGTCGTTGCCTGGGCTCCAACCCAGCAGCGCCACATAGTTCACAATCGCCTCGGGCAGGTAACCCAGGTTGACTAAATCCTCAAATGATGGATCGCCAGCGCGTTTGCTAAGCTTGGCGCCGTCCTCGCGCAGGATAAGGGGCAGGTGAATATACTCGGGGATTTGCCAGCCAAACGCCTGGTAAAGCAGGTTATATTTGGGCGTGGAGGATAGATACTCCTGCCCGCGGATGACATGCGTGATTTCCATCAGGTGATCATCCACCACATTGGCAAAGTTATATGTTGGAAAGCCGTCCGATTTGAGCAGCACCTGGTCGTCCAGTTGGGCGTTATCAATGCTGATCCGACCGTAAACATGGTCTTCGAAGCTGGTGCTGCCGCCTTCGGGGATGCGCTGGCGCACGACGGGCCTGAGCCCCTTGCCCAGCCTCTCCCGGACCTCAGCGTCCGTCAGCAGGCGGCAGGGGTCGCGGGTGACGTCCGGATGGGCGGGCAGGTCTTCGCTTTCGGGTTTGTCATCTTTCTGGCAGAAGCAGTAATACGCCGCGCCTTTCGTGACGAGTTCATCCGCGTATTTTTGGTAAATCGGCAGGCGCTGGCTCTGGACGTAGGGTCCTTTGCCGCCGTCTTTATCCGGTCCCTCGTCGTAGCTGATGCCAGCCAATGCCAGCCCGTTATAAATCGCGGCGAGCGCGGCGGGCACATTGCGGGATTGGTCGGTATCTTCAATGCGCAGGATGAACACGCCCGCGTGTTTTTTTGCCAGCAGATAAGCATAGAGGGCGGTGCGTAAATTTCCGATATGCATATAACCAGTCGGGCTGGGGGCGAAACGTGTTCTGAACATAGGTATTCCTGCCTGTAGCGTAAGGGTTCTCGCCATTATCCTACCATAAACCTGCCCGCGAAGTGAGCCGGCGTTGATTTTATTAAAAAAACCCGCCGGCAAGGCGGGTTCGCAAAGCATTCTTATTGCTTCAGACGATCCGGTCAAAAAAGTGTGCCAGTTCCTTCTTCTGGTCTTTGTGCACCACTGCCAGGACTTCGTCCTCGGTTTGGAATTCCAGTTCACCGTGCGGAACAATCAATTCCCCGCTGCGCAGCACTGCCACTATCGTGCACTGCGAAGGAAGCGCCAGGTCGCGCAGTTTTTTGCCGTTGGCGAGCGCGTTTGGGGCAACTTTTTCTTCCACCAGGTCGAATTTCCCTTTGCGTAGTTTGTGCAGGGTAATCATGTCGCCCAAGGACATTTCTTCGGCAATCAAAGCGGCAATCAGGTCTGCCTGGTTTACCGCGGAATCCACACCCATCACGTCGGTAAACATCCAGGCATTTTTGGGGTGGTTGGTGCGCGCGATGGTGCGCGGAACCATAAACTCAAAGCGCGCCAGGCTGGTGGCAACCAGGTTGACTTCATCCTGTCCGGTTACGGCGGCGATCACGTCCATCTTCCGAATTCCGGCAGCTTCCAAAACGTCCGGGTCGGTGCCGTTTCCCAGATAAATCGCTTTTTCAGGAACATCCAGCAGAATCCGGGGTTTCTCTTCCGGGCGCAGTTCAATCAACCGGACGTCATGCCCCTCGCTGATCAGGTAATTCGCCAGGTAAGTACCAACTTTCCCGCCGCCAATAATCATTACTTTCATGTTGTCCTCCTTTGCCTTGCCTACGCCCCGAAAATGCGGCTGACCTTGTCTTTGGCGCCGAATTTTACGAAGAGATGCACGATATCGCCTTGCTGGAACTGTGTGGCAGCGTTCGGAAGAAAGGTCTTCCCACTGCGTGTAATCGCGACCACCTGAACCTCACCGGGAACTTCCGTCTCCTTGATGGTGTGGTTGACCAATTGCGGTTTGACGTCCACGTCGATCAGGCTGACCTGTCCCGCGCCAATCGCGCGCTCAATATTGAGCTGCGAGTAAATCAAGGTGCTGATCAGTCGGTCGATACCCAACGTGACTGGTGAAACAGTCTGGATGCCCATCCGGCGGTAAATTTTCGCTTTTTGGGGTTCGTATACTCTGGCAGACACACTTGGCACCTTGAAGACCATTTTTGCCATACGCGCGGCGACGAGGTTAACCTCATCCGAAGCGGTTACGGCTGCCAAGGCATCGGCGCGTTCAATACCCGCGTCTGAAAGAACCTTCTGGTCAAAGCCAATCCCGACAACGGTCTTCCCTTTAAAAGTTGGACCGAGCAGTTCAAAGGCGCCTGGGTCGCTGTCAATCACAGAGACATCAATACCCTGGATGCTCAGGTTCTTCGCGAGACCCGCGCCAACACGTCCACACCCGATGATGATGACTTTCATATTGTTTCTCCTTTGTCAGCAATAATTTGCTTTTGCAGGACTCTTTTTTCTTTCCTGGATACAAGCGCTTTGCGGATGGCGTCCACAATGGGAAGGCTGGGGATCCAAAGTAAATGGAACAGCCAGTATTTCGCTTCAAAAGGTCCTGTGCCAATGAAGCGCTGCATAAACGGTACGTAGACCATCGCCAAAATCAGGATCAACTCACTCAAAATCCCATACCAAACCAGTTTGTTGTTGAAGAGGGGTGTCTTGAAAATGGACTGGCGGCTGGCGCGCTGCGCGAACAGGTTGCCAATCTGCGAGAAGACTACCGCTGCCAACGCCATCGTGGTGGCGGCCTTATAGACCGGTCCGCTGGCTGGCAAGTTTAGCCACTGACCAGCGTAGCCGTTGGTCCAGTAATAGAAGTAAAACGCCGACATAGCAGCCAGGGATTGGACCGGTCCCAGGATCAGATAGGCGCGCGTGAGGAGCTGCCCGGTAATCAGGTGTTCGCTCAGTTTGCGCGGCGGGCGGTCCATGGTGCCTTTCTCGGGCGGCTCGGTGCCCAGGGCCAAAGCCGGCATAATATCGGTGCCCAGGTCTATAGAGAGCACCTGCATGACATTCAAAGCAATCGGGATCCGCGCGCCAGAAAGGGCGTGCGCCATGAACGGGACTGCTTCGGGGGCATTGCTTGTAAAAATATAAGTAGAGAAGCGTTTGATGTTCTCGTAAACCGCGCGCCCTTCCTCAATCGCGTTCACGATGGAGCCGAAGTTATCATCAATTAGAATCATGTCCGCGGCTTCCTTGGCAACATCCGACCCGGAAAGCCCCATCGCGACGCCGATATCCGCTTTTTTCAGAGCGGGCGCGTCATTGACACCGTCACCCGTCACGGCGACCACGCTGCCGAGCTTTTGCAGCGCGGAGACAACCCTCAGTTTATGTTCCGGAGCGACGCGGGCAAAGATGACCTGCCCTTGCACGGCCTTTTCAAGTTCCTCATCGCTCATGTTTTCCAGCTCACCGCCGGTTATCACGCGCAGGTCTTCACCCTGCACGATGCCTATCCGTCGGGCGATGCTTTCTGCCGTAAGACCATAATCCCCGGTAATCATAATGATGCGGATGCCAGCGCGGTGGCATTTCTTAACCGCTTCGGTTACATCTGCCCGCGGCGGGTCCATCATCGCAACCATGCCAAGAAAGGTCAGGTCGGTTTCAATGCTCTCAACCTGGTATTCACTAAGTTCGCGCGGGAGAACGCGCGCGGCAGCGGCCAGGACGCGCAGCCCCTGGCGGGCATAGGCGTCATTCCGAGCCATGATGAAATCAACCCATTCAGGGCTGATGGGAATTACCTGATCATTCACCCGGACGGAGGAACAGGCATCCAAAACCTCACGGATGCCGCCTTTGACGTAAGCCACGCGCTGGAGGTTCCCATCCACGCGCTGCAGGTGAACAACGCTCATGCGTTTACGCCGCGAGTCGAAAGGCAGTTCCGCGACGTTCTGGTCGCTCTGAAGGTCGTCACGGGAATAACCGGCCTTATCCGCCAGGACCAGCAAAGCGGCTTCGGTTGGGTCGCCCAAAACTTTCCAACCGGTTTTTGTGCCGTCCGGGCGTATTTCGGGCGGGAGCAGCCGGGCGGTGTTGCATTTCGCCTGGGTCAGAATGACCTGACTTAACGCGTACTGGCTGCGGGGGTCCAGCGCGGCGCCGTTTTCGGTGAAATTTCCTGTTGGTTCGTAGCCTGTGCCGCCAACCGCGATTTCGCGTCCGGCGTAGGGTTCGGACGCATAAGATGCGGGCACCCAAACCGCGCGTACGGTCATTTCGTTTTGGGTCAGCGTGCCGGTTTTGTCGGTGCAGATAACGTTCGTGCAGCCCAGGGTTTCCACCGCGGAGAGTTTCTTAATCAGCGCGTTGCGTTTTGCCATGCGCTGGGTGCCCATGGCGAGCGCCAGCGTGACGGTTGGCAGCATGCCTTCCGGCACAAAAGCGACCACCATACCCAGCGTGAAGATGAAGCTGTCCAGGAGCGGAATGTTTACCATCAAGCGGGCGGCAATGAGGAAGACAAGACCGACGCCCATGGCGATGATTGTGACAATCTTGGTCGCGTTTTTCATCTCTTTTTGGAGAGGGCTGAGTTCCTCTTTCAAAGCCTGGGTCATCTGGGCGATGTGTCCGAAGTTGGTGTTCATCCCGGTCGCGTAAACGATGGCTTTGCCAGAGCCGGCTGCCACGAAGGTGCCCGCGAAAATCAGGTTCGGAATATCCGTGCGGGTCATATCCTCACCGCTGACAGGTTCCGCCGAGCGATTTACAGGGTGAGATTCTCCGGTCAGCGTGGATTGGTTCACGCGTAAATCAGAGCTGTTCAACAGGCGGCAGTCGGCCGGGATATTGTCGCCTTCTTGCAGGAAGATAACATCCCCGGGCACCAAATCTTGCGCGAGGATGCTGGCTTCTTCGCCGTTGCGCATCACGCGGGATTGAGACGGCAGGATTTTCTTGAGCGCCTGGGTGGCTTTTTCTGCCCGGAACTCCTGGAAGAAACTGAACCCGCCGTTAATGATGTTTACCGACCACACCGCGATGCCAAGTTCGGGCATTTTGGCAATGAATGCGCCGATACCCGCAAGCCACAGCATGATTGCCATCATATGCGTGAAATTTGCCAGGAACTTCAGGATGAGCGGTTTGCCTTTCACTTCCTGGAGGACGTTTGGACCGTAGACGCCCAGGCGCAGGGCGACTTCGTCCTGGGCCAGGCCTTCAGGTCTGGAGTTTAACTCCTGAAAGAGTTGATCCGGGGTTAATTCCTGAATCCGCTCGATTAATTCTGCGCTTAAAGGGTTGAGCTGAGCTTCCATAGATAATTAATGATAATACTTTCTGAGTGAATGGGTAATACTAATCGCCTGTTTTCTAGCAAACCTCTATCCTACTCTCAATTTGCGGTATGTCAAATTAAAAATCGGCCGATGTGAAAGGCATACGGGTTTTCCGCGTGGAATTTACGGAAAATTTCCAATTTCAGGATGGCACAACCCAACAACTCAACCTAACAACTCAGGCCAACAACTCAGGGCTGCAGGTCCCGCTGGAGGTTTTCCCATTTCTCTTGCAGTTGAGGGATAAAGTATTGCTCAAAATACAGATTTCCGGGGTCTGCTTTTCCGCGTCCGATCTGGTAGTGCCCGAGCACATTGGCAGGGTCAATCTGATAAAACCACATCAGTGAAACCACCAGGTCTGTGGTTTTATCGGTTGTTTTCTGGATGGCTTCCGCCATCTCCGGGCTAGCCCAGCCAGCAATCAGGGCGTTATAGTCGTGCCCCGACATTTCAATGTGGATGGAACGGTTGTTATAAGTCACCCATTCGCCCTGGTCGTTGAATTGCGGGGCGGCGCCGCTGCCGTGCAAGACGCCGTCCGGATACATTGGCAGCATTTGCAGGATGTCATATTGACTGACCGCGAAATGCACGGAATACCATTCCCCCAATCCATGATATGTGCTGTCGGTGTTCCAGTCGCGGGGCAGGTTCGCGGTTTGTCCGTCGGTGTGAATGATGATGAGCTCGGGAACGATGATTTCGTCAACCGTGTCTGCTTCCGGCAGCTGTTTGTAGGCATCCCCAAAGTAGACCCGCTCTCCCTCCTCAGAATTTTCAAAACGCGGCGGGACGGGCAGCAGGCTGAGTGGGTCCTTTGTGGGGGCCGACGTGGGAGAGGCTGAAAGCTGGGGCGCGGGCGTGCTGGTTGGCGTGGGGGTGGAGGTAGGCGCGGGTGTGCTGGTCGGGCTTGGGCTTGGGCTGGGAACGGCCGCGGGCAATGGCGCGCAGCCAGCCATGAAAAGCACGGCAGAAATCAGGAATATCAGGGTTTTTCGGGTGATATGTCTCATTGATGCATGCCAGCCTGACCAGCAAAGGTATGAGAATCCAGCGGGCCGGAAGGGCACTATTTCTTATAAGAATACCTCAACGCAGCAAGTCTGCCAGAGCTTTCGCAAAATTTGAGAAGCTGTTATCCAGGATATTGAAGTTGCTGCCGACCAGGTCATCAGGGCGCCCGGAAAGCACAAGGATCCAGGTTTTGCCCTTGTATTCAAGAATTCCCATATCGCCAATATTGGGCGGATAGAAGATGGTCCCGCGTTTGTTGTAGTACACCGCGCCCGGCAGAAATTCGCTGAGAAGACCAAGATAACGGCTGTCGTTAGGCGTTCTTACAGCCATCAGCCCCAACAGATAGTCGCGCATTGGTTGTCCCAGGAATTCGCCGGTATACAAACCTTCCAGTGCGCGGGCAAGGTCCATCGCGGTCGTCTGACGCGGGTTCAGGCTGGTGTCGGGCAGACCCCAATCCCGCAGGGTGGCAGAGCCAACTTTCAGATTATCCGCGTAGACCAGCATTGCTGCGGCCGCGTCTTCATCGCTGTAGACCACCATTTCCGTTAACCACTGGTCAAGCGTTTTGGTGCCAAAACTGAGATTTTTAAGGTCAGCGGGAGATATCCCCCGGTTTTCCAATGCATGCAGCACCAGCAAAGCCAGCGGGAGCTTCACCATACAGGCGGGATGGAAAAGGGAATAAGGGTTGCTTTCAAATGCGGGTGCGCTGCTGCCCACTTCTTTAACAATGCCGTTCCAGATGGCACCTTCTGCCAGTGCAGGGTCTAAAGCATGGTTAAACTGCGGGACTGCCGCCAGACCGCCTTTGCGGCGCACCAGCATGAAGCCGCCGTCGCCGCTCAGGCCGAGGTATTTTACATACGCCAGCCGGACAGGGTCGGTCAGCTCGAAGAACAAGCCGGTGCCCGGTTTGGTCGGGTCGTAGAGCACTTCCTCCGTGATTTTGAAGCCTTCGCCGCGGTTCAGGTTGGTGACGGTATACGCCGCGCCGTTTTCGTCCACGCGGGTGACCACCAGCATATGGTCGAAGCCGTTTTGTTTGACGTACAAGTACAGCCAATCGCCCGCTTGCAGGGGATGGGCGTTGAAATCATAATCGCGCACGCTTTGGGTGGTTTGAAAGTAATCAAATTCAGACGGCGGGAAGTACTCGCGTTGGAGAACTGACATCCCGTTGCACTTTCCACCTTCGCGGGCGCAGAGCAGCCAGATATTGCGCACGCTGGTGGTGGCGGGAAGGATGCCGCCGCTGCGCATGATGGCGATGCTGAGCGGTCCGCAGACATTGCGCACGTTTTCGTAGGCTCCGCGGTTGAATTTAATGCTTTTGGCGACGGCGTTGGCTTCGGCGGTGGTATCCGCAAGGTATTCAAGACTGGCGCGGTAGAGGCTCTCTTGCAGGGCGGCGACGCGTTCGGCGCTCGCGTCGGGGGCTGGCGCTGCGGTCGGGGTGGGGCTGGGGCTTGTCGGAGATGGGGCTATCGGGGATGGGGCGGCAGCAGTGGGGAGAGCGGTGGGAGTAACGGGGATGGATGTGGGGTCCTGGCTTTGGGCGTTTGCCCGCGCGCAGCCCCACAGCAAGGTGAGGATGATGGGGAAAAATAGGAGACCGCGCAAGAGTTTTGTATGGACTCCGGGGCGCGCAAGCGTAAATACAGGCTTCATGCGGGCTATTATAACTCCATCCGCGGGCTTTGCCTGGCGGGGCTCAGCTTTCGTCACCGCGAGGAGCGCAGCGACGCGGCGGTCTGTCTGTTGTTTTTGAAAGGCAGATTGCCGCGCCCCTTCCGGATATTCTGACAGAAGAAATATTTCTGCACAGGGGGCTCGTGACGACGAATCGACCAGCGGGGGGACGAATCACGCCCCCAACCAGCGGGCTGCTTTCTCCGGCAGGTCGCCCAGAAACCCTTCCAACACCGTACAGCCTGGCAGGGATTCCATAAACAGCCGCCCATATTGTTTACTGATGATGCGCTTGTCCAAAATCGCGACCACACCGCGGTCCGTCTGGGTGCGAATCAACCGCCCAAAGCCCTGTCTGAAACGCAGAATTGCCTCGGGCAGCATATATTCGTTAAACGGGTCGTCAAAACTTTCCGAGCGGGCTTCCACAATTGGGTCAGAGGGCACATCAAAAGGGAGCTTGGTAATCACCAGCACCGAAAGCGCCTCGCCGGGCACGTCCACGCCCTCCCAGAAAGAGCGCGTTCCCAGCAGCACCGCGCGCGGAGTCTCCTTGAACACATCCAACAGGGCCGAAGCTGAAGCGCCCTCTCCCTGCTCATAGACGGTGATATCCGCCTTCGCCAGGGGGGCCTCAATCGCGCGGGAGGTCTTTTGCAGCTGGGCGTAAGACGTAAACAGCGCCAGCATGCGTCCGCCGGTCGCTTTCGCCAGGCGGAGAATGCTTTCTTCGGCGGCTTTTTGGAAGGCGTAAGCCTCTTTCGGTTCGGGAACGTCGCGCGCGAGGTAAACAAGCGCGGAGTTTTCGTAATCAAAGGGCGAGCCGACGGTCAACTCATCAGCGTCTTCAGCGTTCAACCGGCGGCGAAGATAATCAAATTCCCCGTGTGTGGTTAGCGTGGCGGAGGTCAGGATGACGCTTTCCTTGGTATGCCAGAGGGTCTTTTCCATCAGCGCGCCAATCTCGAGCGGGGCAGCCTGGAGCGTCAGCCGGTGCTGCAAAGGGTCGTGCTCCACCCAATAGATGGTGTTTGAATCCGGATTCATGGTGAGACCGTCCAATTGGGTGTCAATTTCCAGCAGGGTTAAGGTGAGGGTGCTCAGCACCCCCAGCAGGTCTTCCGCTTCTTCATCTTCAGCGTTCAGCAACCCGCGCATTCCTTCACGGACAGATTTAAGCGCGTTGAGCAGGTCGTGAAGGCAGGTCTGGGCGTTTTCCCAGCTGACTTCCACGTCGAGCCAGAACGGCGCTTTGCGTTTGCTTGCGGTGATGCGTTCCTGTTGGGCGTACTGGCTTTCCGGTTTCCCCTCCCGCAGTTCTTCCATCACGCTGTCCAGGACGCGGAAATAGGCTGTGATGGCATTATCCAGCCGAAAAGCCTGGTCGGTGGCTTGTTCCACGGCTTTTGTCACCGCGGCAAGATCCGAGGGCTTCAGCTGGTCCTGCGCCAGCGCCAAAAGGCGCCCGAATAAGCCCTGCTCTGCGCTGCCCAGCTCCCGCACCAGGCGGGTGACATCCGGCGCGCGCAAGCGGAATGACATCGCGTCTGTTGTCGCGGATTCCAGGTGGTGGGCTTCGTCCACGATGAGGTAGCGATAATCCGGCAGGATGCGCCCTTCAGCGGCGGTATCCGCCAGGAGCAGGGCGTGGTTGACAATCAAGATATGCGCCGCTTCAGCGGCGGTGCGGGCGCGGTAGTAGGGGCAGCGCCCACCGGTGCGCTTGAGGCAGGTATCCAGCTTACAACCTTCATCCTCGGCAGACAGGCGGGACCAGACAGTGCGTTCAATTGGTCCGTTCAGGTTGATTTCGTTGCGGTCGCCGCTGTCGCTGGATTGCAGCCAGACCAGCACCTTAGCCAGCACGCGCAGCTCATCAACATTTTCGGGCTGCCGTTTGCGCAGCAGGTTCAGGCGGCGCGGGCAGAGGTAATTGTTCCGCCCCTTCAGCACCGAGACGTTGATATTCAGGTCCAGCGCGGCAACCATATCGGGGATGTCTTTGTTTACCAGCTGGTCTTGCAGGGCGATGGTGTTGGTGGAAATGACCACCCGTTCGTTGTTTTGCAGCGCCCAGGCGGCCGCCGGAATCAGGTACGCCAGGGACTTTCCGGTGCCGGTGCCGGCTTCCACCATCAGGTGCTTCTGCTGAGAAAACGCGTCTGCGACGGCGCGCAGCATTTGCACTTGTTGGGAGCGGTGCTCAAACTCCGGAAAGTGGCGGTCAAATTCGCCGCCCGGTTCCAACGCGCTTGCCAGGCTTTCAGAATCAAGCGGGGCGGTTTTGTCTGCCGGAATCAGCGGCTTGGTTTGAGAGGGCTTTGCCGCGCCAAATAAGGCGCTTGAATCCGAACTGATTTTTCTCGGGCGGATGCCCTGGCGGGATAGCTTTTGGAGCGTCCACCGGAAAGGCAGTTCTCCTTTCCAGCCCAAACCTTCGCTCAGGCGCAGAATTTCAGCGACGAGTTCAATCGGCTGCTTTTCCAGCAGCTCCAACAACTGAATATAGACTGCTTGCGTGGCACGCGCGTCTTCCAGGGCGCGGTGCGTGGCGGGCTGCAGCACGCCCAGCTGGCTGGCTAACGCGCCCAGGTTGTAGCGCGCTGCGCTGGGCATCAACACGGATGCCAGTTCGTAGGTATCCAGGGTGGGGTTCGCGCGCAGGGCTCCCGCCTTTTGCAGGAAAGCCATATCAAAGCCGATATTTTGCCCCAAAATGGGGGCATCTCCGATGAAATCCACCAGTTCCGGCAGGGCGTTAATCAGCAGCGGGGCGTTCAACACCATACTGTTTGTGATGCCGGTCAGGTTGGTGATAAAACTGGAAATCGGCTTACGGGGGTTGATGAGCTTTGAATATTCCCCCTCCACACGTTTCTCACTGAATTTTACCGCTCCAATCTCAATGACAGCGTCTTGCGCCGGGTCGAGACCGGTTGTTTCCAAATCCAGGGCGACGATGAGAGGCATGCGCAAAATTATACTCTATGCCGCTGTCGCCCGACGGCCCCGCAAGCTTTCGGGCTGGTGTTATACACAAGCTTCGCCATGGAAGCGCCTCTCCATAATCTGGGTATAATTCCGGTTGAGAAGGAGTAAAAAACACTTGACAACACTATGGACTGTCTTGCAATTCGTGATTGTTTTCGGATTGCTGGTATTTTTTCATGAAATGGGCCATTTTCTGACCTCGAAAGCGCTCGGCATCGAGATTGAAGAATTCGGCTTTGGATATCCGCCGCGCCTGGTGAAATTATTCAGCTGGAAAGGCACGGACGTGACGCTGAACTGGATTCCCTTCGGCGGTTTTGTGCGCCCCAAAGGTGAGGGCGACGAGACCGTGGAAGGCGGCATGGCTGCCGCGCCTGCCTGGAAGCGCTTTCTTGTGCTGGTTTCTGGCGCAGGGATGAACTTCTTGATTGGCATTCTGGTTTTGGTACTAATGTTCTCTGCCATCGGCAGCCCGGTGCAAAACCAGGCGCTCATTACCGAGATCTCTCCCAACTCGCCTGCCGCGAACGCCCCTTTGCATGTCGGGGATGTGGTTACCGCGATAAACGGCCGCAGTTTTGCAGACCTGACGCAGATGAGCAAGCTGATTCAGGAAAACATTGGCGTGCCGCTCACAATCAGCGTGCTGCGCCGCGGAGAGCGCCTGGATTTGGAGCTGACCCCGCGCCTGAACCCGCCCGAAGGCGAAGGCTCGGTCGGTATCTGGTATACCAATGCCTATGCTCCACTGCCATTCATCAAGGCGCTGGGCAGCGCGTTTCAGGCTTTTGGAAACCAAGCCAAACAAACCATCCTTTTGCCGTATAACCTGATTGCCGGCAAAATCTCGGGGGATGAGGCCCGTTTGGTTGGGATTAAAGGCATCTTCGACATCTTCAGCAACGCCAGCGAACTGGACCAAAGCAGCGCCGTGGCTGCCGCCACCCCGCTGCCGGTTTTTCGCCTGTCGGTTATCAGCACGGTGTCCATCGCGCTCGGGCTGACCAACCTTCTGCCCATCCCCGCGCTGGACGGCGGTCAAATCCTGTTTTTGCTGCCGGAGTTTCTGTTTAAGAAGCGCATTCCCCAGAAGGTGGCGAACGCGATTAACTCGGTGTTCTTCATCCTGCTGATTGCTCTGATGTTCTTCATTACCGTGCAGGATTTCCTCCACCCAATCATTCAACCTTAGCGCGGGGCACGTATGCAGAAAGAAAACACCATCACCGAAGTCATTCAGGCGCTGTTGGATAGCGAAAAAGCGTTTCCGATTTCCCTTCTGTATGCTTTCTCGAACCTGGAACCGCGGGAATGCGCGCAGCTTCACGAAATCTGGGAGCAAATCCCACTGCAGCGCCGCCGCGCCCTGTTGGAAGACTTGAGTGAGATGGCGGAACGCGATAATTTGATGCTCTTTGAGGAAGTCGGGCGCATCGCGCTGGACGACAGCGATCCCCAGGTGAACATCTCAGCCATAGACCTGCTTTTTCAGGCCGAAGATACCCGGCTGCTGCCCAAATTCCTGAGCCTGCTCACCGAAAATAAAAACGACGATGTGCGCGCGGCTGCCGCCAATGTGCTTGGACCTTACGTCGCTTTGGGGGAATTTGATCGTATTCATACCTCTCTGCATCAGCGCGTGGAAAACGCGCTGATGAAAGCGCATCGCGAGGACCCTTCGGAGCTTGTCCGCCGGCGCGCCTTGGAATCCCTGGGCTACTCCAGCCGCGAGGAAGTGCCCGAATTGGTGCGCAAAGCCTACGCCAGCCAGGAAAGCGGATGGCTGGAGAGCGCGCTTTTTGCCATGGGTAAATCCGCGGATGAACGCTGGAAAGACCAGGTCTTGGCGCACTTGAAGGACGACAAGCTGCCAGTGCGCCTGCAGGCAGTACACGCCGCCGGCGAGCTGGCGCTCGCGGAAGCGCGCGCTTTTCTGCTGCGCGTTTTGGAGCGGGAATTCGGAATTGCCGAGCTGCGCCGCGAGGCGGTCTGGGCGCTTTCACAGATTGGCGGCGAGGGCGTGGAATTGGCTCTGGAACGCTTGTTGGAACGCCTGGACGACGAAGATGATATTGAACTGGTGGAAGAAGCCCTGGACCAGCTCAGTTTTACCGACGACAAGGAACTCTTTAACCTGATGGAGCTGAGCCTGGAAGAAGAAACCGATGCCCAAGGCGCGTTTAGCCTCTCGGACGATGAGGACGGGGAAGACGGCTGGGAAGGCCGCGGTTATGACCCCCAGGAATGGAACGCCTACACCAGCGATGACGACAGCGGTCTGGACCTGGAGGACGAGGACGACCTGGACGATGACGGTTTTGATGACGACGATTTGCTTTAGCGGATACTGAAAAAGGAACGCGCTGTGAACGACAATCCGGAGAACATTCAACGCGTGCGCGCGCTTGTGGAAGGCCATGTGCAGGGGGTGGGCTTCCGTTACTTCACGATGGATCAGGCTCGCAGGCTGGGCTTGAGCGGCTGGGTGCGCAATCTGCCCAACGGCTGCGTGGAAGCTGAGGCTGAAGGTCCGCGCGAGGATTTACTCGTTTTTCTGGAAGCGCTGGCGGAAGGGCCTGCCGGTTCGGTTGTGCGGAAGGTCAGGCCGGAGTGGCTGCCTGCCAGTGGGGAAGATTTCAGTTTTCGCGTGCGGATTTTTGATTAGGGCCTAATCATCCCTGCCGGTCAGCAGCTCTTGTCTTTTCCAGGGCGGCAGGGTGGAGCTTTCGGCCAGGAGCGCGCGCAGCTCGTAGACCTGGTCGCGCAGCATGGCGGCGCGCTCAAATTGCAGTTCGGCCGCGGCGGCGCGCATTTGCTTTTCCATTTCGCGAATCATCTTCTCCATTTCCCTGGTTTCCATGCGGGCAGCCAGCTCGCGCGCGCTGCCGCCGGCCTTGCGTTCCTCACCCGCGGCAATCGCGAGCTGATCGGTGATATCCCGCACCGCTTTGGTGATGCTGACGGGTGAGATGTGGTGTTCGGCGTTGTAGGCTTCCTGCTTGGCACGGCGGCGGTTGGTCTCGTCTATGGCGGTTTTCATCGCCTCCGTCATCTTATCAGCGTAGAGGACAACCTCGCCGTTGACGTGCCGCGCCGCGCGCCCGAAGTTTTGGATGAGCGCGGTGGACGAACGCAAAAAACCTTCCTTATCCGCGTCCAGAATTGCCACCAGCGAGACCTCCGGCAGGTCCAACCCCTCGCGCAGCAGGTTGATTCCGACCACCACGTCGAAAACGCCGGTGCGCAAATCCCGCAGGATGCTGACCCTTTCGAGGGTTTCCACCTCGGAGTGCAGGTAGTGCACTTTGAAGCCTACTTCGGTGAGGTAATTTGCTAGGTCTTCCGCCATGCGCTTGGTGAGCGTAGTGACGAGGGCGCGTTCACCTTTTTCGATGCGCTTGCGCAGCTCCACAATCAGGTCGTCAATTTGCCCCTGGGTGGGGCGCACGCTGATTTTCGGGTCTACCAGACCGGTCGGGCGGATAATCTGTTCGACGACCTGCCCGGCTTTTGCCATCTCGTAGGGGCCTGGGGTCGCGCTGGTGTAGAGCGTGGTGCCCATCATCTTCTCGAACTCCGGGAACTTGAGCGGTCGGTTATCCAGCGCAGAGGGCAGCCTGAAGCCGTACTCCACCAGGACCTCCTTGCGGGAGCGGTCACCGTTGTACATGCCGCGCAGCTGCGGCACCATCATATGCGATTCGTCCAAAACCAGCAGGTAGCGCGAGGGCATAAAGTCCAACAGGGTCCAGGGTGGGGTGCCGGCGGCGCGCTGGTCGATATGGCGTGAGTAGTTTTCAATACCGGCGCAAGACCCCACCTCGCGCAGCATTTCCAGGTCGAAGCGGGTGCGCTGTTCCAGGCGCTGCGCTTCCACCAGGCGCCCTTCGGCCCGGAAGTATTTCAGGCGGTCTTCCAGTTCGGTTTCGATATCCGAGAGGGTCTTTTCCATGCGGTGTTCTTCGGTGATGTAATGTTTGGCGGGGTAGATTTCCACCGAGTCCAGTTCGGCGCTTACTTCGCCGGTCAGGCGGTTCAGGCGCGTGATAGCTTCCACCTCGTCGCCGAAGTAACTGATGCGCACAGCTTCGCGCTCGCTGTAGGCGGGCAGGATTTCGAGAGTATCCCCGCGCAGGCGAAACACACCCGGCTTGAGTTCAAAGTCGTTGCGCTGATACTGGATATCCACCAGCTGCCTGAGGAGCGCGTTGCGGCGGTAGATTTTGCCCTTCTGGATGGTCAGCACGCTCTTGCCGTAGGCTTCCGGGTCTCCCAGGCCGTAGATGGCGGAGACCGAAGCCACGATGATGACATCCTGGCGGGACATCAGGCTGGTGGTGGCGGAGAGGCGCAGGCGCTCGATATCCTCGTTGATGTCGGTTTCTTTTTCGATGTAGAGGTCGCGGCGGGGAATGTAGGCTTCGGGCTGGTAGTAGTCGTAGTAAGAGACGAAGTACTCCACGGCGTTGTTGGGGAAAAACTCGCGGAACTCGGCGTAGAGCTGGGCTGCCAGGGTTTTGTTATGCGTCATCACCAGGGTGGGGATTTGGAGCTGCTGGATGACGTTGGCGACGGTGAAAGTTTTGCCGGTGCCGGTGGCGCCGAGCAAGACCTGGTCGCGCTGGCCGGATTGGATGCCGTTGACGAGTTGGCGGATAGCTTCGGGCTGGTCTCCGGTGGGTTGGAAGGGGGCGTGGAGTTCGAAATCCATGCGGATATTATAGCGGAAATGAGGGGGGAGAGTAGGTCGGGTTGAGTTCTTCAACCCGACGACTTCTAACTTGTTTTTATATTTGTAGATCTTTAGCATATTCATACGAGATGATTTGGCCTAATACAGTTGCTTGAAACCCTTTTTCTTTTTGAGAATATGTGTGTATTGACGAAGCAGTAAAATCTTTGAATTTCCGATTAACGGTTTCTATTGTTTGGATTTCTTCATGCGAAAACAATGAAAAGTCTGGAGATTCGCTAATATACACCTCACCGACCTGAGATCCAAAGTCCTTTTCTCTGCTAATCACATCCTTGTTCCAATCGATTATTATCGCTAGCAGGGTCTCAAATTTATCTGGAACAGGACCGTAAGTCGCATTTGCATAACGAGAGCCCGTAATTGAAACTCCGTATTCCTTAAAGTGCAAGAAATCAGCGTAAAATAAAAGCTTCAGAAGTTTTGTCTTTACTACTTCAGTGTTGTAACAAAACAACTTCACAACTTGCGTAAATTTTTCAAAATTGAATGAAGTAAAACCACTTAATTGGTTGGGAATGTAGCTTCCGAACTCCTCCACCGCTTTCAGAATTGAGCTCTGCGCACAGTCGTGGTCGTTTTTCAGTATTTGTATAAGCCCATTTTTCCTAGTTTCTGGTAATAAATTAGGCTTTTCTCCTAATAAATGTAATAGGGCGTCAGGGTTCATCAATGATCGAATCAAGTTATCGTGAGCATCTGACTGGAGAGACCCGTTTTCATATCTATTTAAAGTTGCAATACCAATCCCGAGGATATCGCTCATTTCCTTCTGGGAGAGCCCTAATTGCCTTCGAAATTCTTTAATTTCTTCAGGGTGAAGCAGATCTTTTCTGGATCGATATAGCTGATATGCTTCGTATAGTGGGTCATAATCTGGTTTGACAATTTCATAATCTTCACCACATTGTTCACACTGTTGATATTTAACATGAACAGGAATACTTTCCCCTCTAATTTGAATTTCCACCGTCTTTTCGATAGATCGTTGATCGGTATCCTCTTCACAAGTAGGACAATATGCTTTCATATCTTCTCCAAAAATGTAGGTCTATTAGTTTCGGAAGGGATAACGTAAAGTGTGTTCTGAAGGATGAAATGATAAACAGATCGCCTTTTCGTTACCTTTACTATCTGTGGAAATCTTGAGCTTAATATATACTTCAACTGCCTGTACGTCTTTTCCAAAGAGCCATAAACAATGTTCTGGCTTATATTCATCGGTGATTGGGCCTTTTGAATAGTCAGTTACTTGAAGGGATTGGATGATGCGATCTCTTTCTCTTGCAGTGATCTCTAAATCTGCTAGAGCTTGGATGTTTTTAAGGTGGCCTTTAACATTATAATTTCCGTCAATCATCAATTGTTTGAACTCGAACAAAAACCTGCTTACTTCCCGCTTAAGTTCCTCAACCTGATCGCTCACTTCCACTCCTTAATGAGGGTTGCTCATCTCGAAGCAACTCTAGTATATCATACAATAATATCAATGTCAAATATTATCAATTGATAATAATGTTATTACTTATTTTATCCCTCCAGCAGGTCCAGCTGCCCGCCTGTGCCGCCTTTTTCCCTGCGGGCGCGGCGGAAGGTTTGGTTGACCTGCTGGATGGGCGGCATGTCAATCCCTTTGCCCGCCAGCAGTTCCGCGATGGTCAGGATTTGCACCCGGGGGTAATCCCTGTTCCAGGTTTCGGAATGGTAAAAGCCTGCCTGGGCCGCCTCCGCGCGCATGGGTTTGGAGGCTTCCTCGAGCGATATATACACGCCAATCTCTGCTTTCTCGCGCTCCAGCACGCCAATCAGGTCGCGGATGTGGCTGACGTTCACGTGCTGCCCACCTTTGACGGACAGGATGACCTGCTTGGTCTTGCCGGAGTTGTCGTCGTGGAAGTAAAGTCTGCCGTCTATGCCGCGGTCGGCGCCTTTTTTCTGGTCGGCGGGCCTTGCCCCCACCAGACCCAGCGCCCACCATTGGAATTGGTACTTGTCCTGCTCTGCCAGGGTTCTCGCGCCGTCAACAGTGGTTGGCTCACCAATCACCTCGTAGGTAAGGCTGTCGCCAAAGGCGTCTTCCATGCGGCGTTTGATTAAACCAATCGCGAGGTGGGTTATATCAATCCCGATCCACTGCCTTCCCAGTTTTTGAGCGGCCGCGATAGCCGTCCCGCAGCCGCAAAACGGGTCCAGCACCACATCGCCCGGGTTGCTGGAAGCGTTGATGATACGTTCCAGCAAGGCCAGGGGTTTTTGGGTGGGGTAACCCAGGCGTTCGGCATCTACACTATGTAGAGGATTAATGTCACTCCATACGTTCGTGATAATGGAGCCTTCTTGCTCATTTAAATAACGTTTCAAAGAAGGTCGCTTGGAAAAGTCATACCCACCATCCTGAAATCGCGGATAATGAATCCGCCCTTCTTCATGGAGTTTTTGCATCGTTTCTTTTTGAAATCGCCAACCTTTAGCAGGACACGAAAATCCTTTCCATTCATACATCATATTGGGTCTAGGGTTTGGGCTTGCCATATCTCCGAGTCTGTATTTTCCGCGACCATCGAAGTCATCAAACCTATAAAATTTGTTTATGTAATCTGGGTCATGATCTCCATACTGGGGGATAAAAATGGCCTGTCTCGATTTAACAAAGTAGAGAAGATTGTCAGATACATCTGAAAATTTGTGTTTTGCATCACTGTGGGCAGACTGTCTCTTCCATGTAATATCATTACGGTAATTCTCCGCCCCAAAGACCATATCCAGCAGCACCTTCAAATAATGGCTGGCGGTCGGGTCGCAGTGCAAATACAGGCTGCCGGTCGGCTTCAGCACGCGGTGCAATTCCTTCAACCTGGGCGCCATCATGGTCAGGTACGCCATCATGTTGCTGTCGCCCAAAATCAGGTTAAACGCCCTCAGCGCGTCCGCGATCGGGCCGCCCTTCTCCACCTCGCGCGTGTAGGTCTGGATGGCGTTCTGGTCCCACTGCCAGGTATCCTCAAAAGCCTGAATTTGTGCGCTGGACTGCTTGCCGTCCTTCTGCGTGAACAGCACATTGTAATTGGCATTCGAATTGAACGGCGGGTCCAGGTAAATCAAATCCACCGATTCATCCCGGATGTACCGTTGTAAAACGTCCAGATTATCCCCGTAGTACAGCGTGTTCATTGCTCCACCTCGCCTGTTCCCTCACGTCCTACCGCCATTATACCCCCCTCTACTCCCGTTTGACATTCACCTCCAATCTCTGTAAACTGGATTCATCCAGCCATTTACAAAGGAGTAAACCATGGCATTCAGCGTTAAAAACTCAAAGGGTAAGGAATATTTTCTCCACATGAAGAAAGTGGTCCGCGCCAGCGGCAAAGCGACCGAGCTGTACTACTTCTCCACTGACCTGCGCAAAGCCGAAGCCGTCGAAGCTGTCCCGGCCGGCAAAATCGTCATCGAGCTGCCTTCCGGGCTGCCCGCCCTCAAGAAAAAGTAAGTCCCGCCCGGGCGGCGCGCTCCGCCCAACGCCCTTTCAAACCGACAGGCAGGCCCTGTCGGTTTCCTTTTTCCAAACTCTGGCACGAAACTTGCATGCTAAATCGTAAGATTTACGCGCAAGATTGGAGATGACCTATGTCAAAGCAACTTCGAATACTTACCGCCGCGCTTCTGCTGCTGATCACGCTGCTTTCGGCCTGTCAGCGCCCCTATTCCAAAGCGCCGGTTGCCACCCCAAAAGTGATCGACTCGGCGAGCACGCCTCTGCCGGTGGATCAGCAAATCCTGAACGCCACGATGACCGCTCAGGCGATTATGGAAAAATTCAACCAGCCGACTGTGATGGTGACCAACGCGCAGGGCACGCCCGTGGTGGCGACCGCCGCGGGCATTTTGCTGCCGACCAATACGCCGGTGCCCAACCCGACCGCCACGCCCCTGCCGCCCACGCCGGTGATGACCCGCCCGCTGACCCATACCGTGCAGTCTGGCGAGACGATTTACTGCCTGGCGCGCCGCTATGACGTGGACCCGGCCGAGATGCTGGCGCTGAATAATTACAACAGCTGGCTCAGCATCGGCGACGTCCTCGATATCCCGCAAAGCGGAAGCTGGCCCACCGCGGACCGGGCGCAGCTGCCCCATCCGGATACCTGGACCGTTTCCGCTGGCGAGACTGTGTACAGCATCGCTTGCGAGTATGGCGACGTATGGCCCGAGGCGATTATCGCCGTGAACGGGCTGACCCCGCCGTACGACCTGAAACCCGGGCAGGTGCTGCAGATACCGTAACCAATTTTCGCGTTTGAGATACCGGAGGGCAGGAATGCTCTCCGTTTTTTTTTTGCGGCACGAGGGCGGGGCGCGGGTTGGCAAGCTTTCGCGGTAGAATCAATCCGGAACAAGATGAAAGCATGCTCGGACGGACAGCGCGTTTTGAGGCGGATTTACGGGCGGTGAGGGCGCTGGGTTTCAGGTTGGAGAGCGGGCAAATCTGTTACTCAAAAGACGTTCGGGCGAAAAGTACTGAAAGGACATTATGAAAGCACACGAAATCCTCTCCCACAAGACCGTATTGACAGCGCACGCCTTTGACGTGGTGAAGGTAGGCGTTCGTTTGCCGGATGGGCGCGAGCGGGCTTACGATCTGGTGGACCACGCCAACGCGGTGACGCTGCTGCCTGTGACGGCAAATGGGGAGGCGCTGCTCGTGACGCAGTACCGCATTGGGGCGGAGGGGCTGATGTTGGAGCTGCCGGCGGGCGTGATGGACCCGGGCGAGCAGCCTTTGGAAAGCGCGCGCCGGGAATTGCGCGAGGAAACCGGCTTGGACAGCGGGGAGCTGGTGGAATTGGGCGGGTTTTTCATGGTGGCGGGCTACTCGAATGAGTATATGCATGCCTACCTGGCTTTGGATTTGCGCGAGGCACCGCTGGAGCAGGATGAAGACGAATTTTTGGAGCTGGAGCGCCTGCCGCTCGCGGAACTTTACCGCCGGGCTTTCGCCGGGGAGTTGGCGGATGGTAAAACGATGGTGACTTTGATGCTGGCCCTGCCGGAGCTTGGCCGGCGCTTTCCGGGTCAGCTGAGGGAGTTCGGCGGGCTTTAGTGGTTTTTGACCTTCCCTGTGGGGGAAGGTGCCCGCAGGGCGGATGAGGGTCTTTTACGATCTTCAAAGTAAGACCAATATATCGCCCCTCTATGAGGTTTAGAACTCATTAGTCCCTGAGCCGAGTTCTCACTTTTTCATCAAGACTTTGGCACACTTCAGTAAAATTATTCCTGACCTCATCATTGGTGAAGCGCAGAACTTCGATGCCAAGACCATTTAGAAAGATCGTTCGCTCTTCGTCATATTTGATTGAGGCATCTGCAAAGTGCTGTCCTCCGTCAATTTCCATGACGAGATGAGCCTTATGGCAACAAAAGTCAACGATGTAGTTGCCGATGACCTTTTGGCGATAAAACTGCACAGGGTAAGATCGAAGATATTGATACCAAAGTTTGTTCTCCTCCGGCGTTGCGTTTCGGCGTAATGACTGAGACTTGCATTTCAAATCTTCTTTGGTCATCACCCAATTATGACACAGTAGACGATGTCTATGGGTAAAAAGACCCTCATCAGTCTCGCTGTGCTCGCCAGCTTCCCCCTGGGGAAGCTCAAAATACTTTGCTGCGCTCGCATGGTTAAATTTAGACATGCAAGCAACCTCAAGGGTAATCTGACCAGACGAGTCTAAATGAGAGTGTGGAAAAGACCCTCATCAGTCTCGCTGTGCTCGTCAGCTTCCCCCAGGGGAAGCTCAAAATACTTTGCTGCGCTCGCATGGTTAAATTTAGACATGCAAGCAACCTCAAGGGTAATCTGACCAGACGAGTCTAAATGAGAGTGTGGAAAAGACCCTCATCAGTCTCGCTGCGCTCGCCAACTTCGCGTCCGGCAAGCAAGCAGCCCCCAGGGGAAGATCAAATATGTCGCAGCACACACTTGCTTGTTGTAAACCCCAACAAAGAATCACACCATGGCAAAGGACCTACCAAAATCATAAAAACCCCCTCAAATTTGTGAAAATAAGATACAATAAGTCAGAAAATATCAGCCACTCAAATGAGTGGTAGTTTAGTGCGACCCAAAACAAGCTCCCGGGGATGACCGGGGTATTTTAAGGAGACAACGAATGAAACATCAGATGGTCATGACCGACGGCAACGAGGCGACTGCGCATGTCGCTTACCGGCTGAATGAAGTAATCGCGATTTACCCGATCACGCCGAGTTCGGCGATGGGCGAGTTCGCCGATCAGTGGATGGCAGAACGCGTCCCTAACTTATGGGGGACCGTCCCCTCTGTGGTCCAGATGCAGTCCGAAGGCGGCGCGGCTGGCGCGGTGCACGGCGCTCTGCAAGCTGGCGCGCTTTCCACCACTTTTACAGCCTCTCAGGGCTTGCTCCTGATGATCCCGAATATGTACAAGATCGCCGGTGAATTGACCTCCACGGTTTTCCACATTTCCGCGCGGTCATTGGCAGCCCAGGCGCTTTCCATCTTTGGCGACCACCAGGATGTGATGGCTTGCCGTCAGACTGGTTGGGCAATGCTCTCCAGCGGTTCCGTTCAGGAAGCGCAGGACTGCGCCCTGATCAGCACAGCCGCCACCTTGCGTGCGCGCGTCCCCTTCCTGCACTTTTTTGACGGTTTCCGCACCTCGCACGAAGTGAACAAAATTGAGCGTATCTCAGATGAAGAACTGCGCGCGATGATTGATGATGAGTTAATCATCGAACACCGCAAACGCGCCCTGACCCCCGAAACGCCGGTCGTGCGCGGTACCGCCCAAAACCCGGATGTTTACTTCCAGGGGCGCGAGACGGTAAATAAATATTACGATGCCTGTATTGATGTCGTTGAACAGGAAATGGCCAGGTTCAGCAAACTGACCGGACGCCCATACCACATCATGGAATACTACGGCGCGCCCGACGCGGAACGCGTGATGATTATCATGGGCTCCGGCGCGCAGACAGCCAGCGAGACCGCGGAACTGCTCGCCAAGCAGGGCGAAAAAGTGGCGGTGATTTATGTGCGCCTGTACCGTCCGTTCTCCATCAAACACCTGATGGCTGCCCTGCCCGCCACCGTGAAGAAAATCGCGGTGATGGACCGCACCAAAGAATCCGGCGCGCTCGGCGAACCGCTTTACCAGGATGTCGTCAATGCGATTTCGGTTGCTTTGGATGAGGGCAGCGCGCCCTTCAAACACAAGCCGGTAATCACCGGTGGGCGCTACGGGCTGTCGTCCAAAGACTTCACCCCCGCCATGGCGAAGGGCGTCTTTGATGAGCTGAAAAAAGACCACCCCAAGCGCCAGTTCGTTGTCGGGATTGAGGATGATGTCACCCATCTGAGCATCCCCTACGACCCGAGCTTTGAAGCGCTGGGCAGCGATGTCATTCAGGCGATGTTCTTTGGATTGGGCTCTGACGGCACCGTTGGCGCGAATAAAAACTCCATTAAGATTATCGGCGACGAAACTGAAAATCACGCTCAGGGTTACTTCGACTACGACTCCAAGAAATCCGGCACCGTCACGGTCTCTCACCTGCGCTTTGGCCCCAAGCCGATAAAAGCTCCGTATCTGATATCTGAAGGCGAAGCCACCTTTGTGGGCTGTCACCAGCTCAGCTTTGTGGACCGCTTTGACATGCTGAAGTATGCCCGCAAGGGTTCGGTTTTCCTCCTCAACAGTATTTATGGCCCGGATGAGGTCTGGGATACCCTGCCCAAACAGATGCAGCGGGATTTGATTGAGAAAGAAATTGAGTTTTACGTCATTGACGCGTACTCCGTGGCGGAGAAGACGGGCATGGGGCAGCGTATCAACACCATTATGCAGACATGTTTCTTCGCCATCAGCAAAATCCTGCTCCGGGAGGAAGCTATCGCGGCGATCAAGCACTCTATTGAGAAGACCTACGGCAAACGCGGCGAAGCCGTCGTTAAAAAGAACTTCGCCGCGGTAGACGACGCGATCGCGAACATGTACAGGGTGAAGGTGCCTGCCCAGATTACCAGCACCATCGAACGCCACAGCCCGGTGCCCGCGAACGCGCCGGATTATGTAAAGGAAGTGATTGGCACGATTATCGACCGCAAGGGAGATACGATTAAGGTCAGCCAGATGCCGGTGGACGGCACCTTCCCGACTGGCACCACGAAATGGGAGAAACGCAACATCGCCCTCGAGATTCCGGTCTGGGAACCCGATATTTGTATCCAGTGCGCGCGCTGCTCATTTGTGTGTCCGCACGCTGCCATCCGCGTCAAAATCTACCCGACCGAACTCCTGAAAGACGCCCCCGAAGCCTATAAATCCACGGCTTCCAAGGCGCGTGAATGGAAAGAGGGCTATTCCTGGACCGTTCAGGTAGCCCCGGAAGACTGCACCGGCTGCGGCTTGTGTGTTCAGAACTGCCCTGGGAGGGACAAGACCGACCCGAACCGCAAGGCGATTAACATGGCGCCCCAGCCTCCCATTCGCGAACGGGAAATCAAGAACTGGGATTACTTCCTCTCCCTGCCAATGTTGGACCGCACCACCATCTCCACGCATCTCATCAAGAATTCGCAGCTGCTTGAGCCGCTGTTCGAGTTCTCCGGCGCTTGCGCGGGTTGCGGCGAGACCCCATATATTAAACTTGCCACCCAGTTGTTTGGCGATCGCATGGTCATCGCCAATGCCACCGGTTGTACTTCAATTTACGGCGGCAACCTGCCCACCACCCCCTATACCACGAATCAAGACGGGCGCGGACCGGCATGGTCGAACTCCCTGTTTGAGGATAACGCCGAATTTGGCATGGGCATGCGCCTGACGATTGATAAACTGTCCCAGTATGCCCGCGAACTGCTCGGCAAACACGCCGCAAAGGTGGGCGCCGAACTGGCGGAATCCATTTTGAACGCCACCCAGAAATCCGAAGCTGAAATCAATGAACAGCGCAAGCGCGTGGCTGAACTGAAAGCGGCCCTGGAAGGCAAGACCGAACAGGAACTCAAGAACCTGCTTGCCGTCGCGGATTACCTTGTGCGTAAGAGCGTTTGGATTATCGGCGGCGACGGCTGGGCTTACGATATTGGCTACGGCGGCTTGGACCACGTGCTGGCTTCCGGCCGGGACGTGAACGTGCTCGTGCTGGATACCGAAGTCTACTCCAACACCGGCGGTCAGTCGTCCAAGGCAACCCCGCGCGGCGCGGTGGCAAAGTTTGCTGCCGACGGACGGGACAAGCCGAAGAAAGACCTTGGCTTGATTAGCATGAGCTACGGCAATATTTACGTGGCGCGCGTGGCGATGGGCGGCAGTGACAACCAGACCCTGCGAGCATTCGTGGAAGCTGATTCTTACGAAGGCCCCTCGCTGATTATCGCCTACAGCCACTGCATCAACCACGGCATAGACATGTCCAAGGGCCTGGTCCAGCAGAAGCTGGCGGTAAACTCCGGCGCCTGGCCGCTCTACCGCTACGACCCGCGCCTGGCATTGGAAGGCAAGAACCCGCTGCAGTTGGATTCCAAGGCTCCGAACATCAAGGTGTCGGAATACGCGTACAACGAGACTCGCTACCGCATGCTGCTGCAATCCGACGAGGAGCGCGCGGAAATGCTGATGAACGAGGCTCAGGCAGACGCAGACCGCCGCTGGTCGCTCTATGAACAGATGGCAGCCATGGATTACTCGTTTGGCAAGAGTGCCGAAGAAGAAGCGCCGCAAGCCTGAAACGGAAATAGAGCCCTTCCCCCAAAACCCCGGGTGGAAGCAGGCGCTTAAATAAGGTAAAATAAGCGATGACGTGTTTTCCCGCGTCATCGCTTTCTATTCCATTACCCGAAGGAGGAGAAATGGCTGATCTGAAAACAAGCTACCTGGGTTTGGCATTAAAAAACCCTCTGGTGGCGGGCGCGTCTCCTTTCTCTACACAGCTTGAACTCGTCCGGCAGCTGGAAGACAGCGGCATCGGCGCGTTGGTGATGCACTCGCTCTTTGAAGAAGAGGTGACGCATGAAAGCCTGGAACTGGATTACTTCCTGAATAAGGGCACGGAAAGCCAACCCGAAGCGCAAACGTATATGGTGGAACCGCGGAAAATTGAGAGCATCGCGGATAAATACGTCCTTCAGCTCCAGAAAATTAAACAAAGCGTGGACATTCCCGTGATCGCGAGCCTGAACGGCGTCACGCCGGGAGGGTGGGTGCGGCTGGCGAAAGACCTGCAGGCTGCCGGGGCGGACGCGTTGGAACTTAATATCTACGCGCTGGTGACAGACCCAACGATAAACTCGGATTTGGTGGAAAAAAACCGCATCACCCTCATCCAGGAAGTTTGTAAAAACGTGAGTATCCCTGTCACTGTCAAGCTTTCCCCTTTCCTGACCACCCTGCCGCACTTTCTGGCGCGGGCGTATAAATCCGGAGCGGAAGGTTTCGTGCTTTTCAACCGCTTCATGCAGCCGGTGTTTGATATCGAAACGCTTGAGGTTGAACGAAAAACGCCTCTCAGCACCAAGGCAGACCTGGCGCTGCCGGCGAGATGGATTGCTATCGCGTCTTCCCAGTTGGAGGCCGACTTCGCGCTCAGCGGGGGGGTGCACTCCCCGGAAGATATGGTGAAAGCCCTCATGGCGGGCGCGAAGGTGACTTATGTGGTCTCCGCGCTGCTCCAAAACGGCATTAAATACGCGACCCGGCTGCTTTCCGGGTTGAATGCCTGGATGGATGAGCACGGGTATGAATCTGTGGACATAATGCGCGGCACTTTGCGCCTGGATAAGATTGAAAACCCCGCGGCTTATGAGCGCGCGAACTACCTGCGCACCTTAAAATCATTCGATGAGCATTTGCTCTGATAGATGACAGCCTTGGCATTTTATTCAAATACGAATTATGGGTGTTGTTGACGAAATTAAAGCACGGCTCGACCTGGTGGATTATGTCTCCCAGTCTGTCAAGCTGCGCCGTACCGGCAAGAATTACATAGGCTTTTGCCCCTTCCACAGCAACACGCGCACACCCGCTTTTGTCGTTTTTCCCGAAAGCCAGACATGGCGCTGTTTTGGGCAATGCAATGAAGGCGGGGACCTGTTCGGCTTTGTGATGAAGAAGGAAGGCTGGGACTTTGCCGAAACCCTGCGCATCCTGGCTGAAAAAGCCGGTGTTCAGCTGAGCTCTCAACCCAGAGTGGATGAGGCAGACGCTCAGACGCGCGAGAACTTGATTCGGGTGCTCGAAGAAGCCGCGCAATTTTACCGCACCCAACTGCTCGAAAGCGAAGCCGGAAACGCGGCGCTCGCCTATCTGCGGCGCAGAGGGCTGACGGACGCTACGATAAAAATTTGGGGCCTCGGTTACGCTCCCGAAGGATGGGAGGAACTGAGCACGCATCTCAGCCGCAAAGGGTATACCAAAGAACTGATGCTGCGCGCCGGTTTACTCACCGAACGCGATGACGGCGACACTTACGATAAATTCCGCCACCGCCTGATGTTCCCAATCAGGGATACCTATGGCAAGATGGCGGGCTTTGGCGGGCGCGTCCTCCGGCCTGATGACGTCCCGAAATACCTGAACTCTCCGCGCACGGAACTGTTTGACAAAGGGCGCTTGCTGTATGGATTGGACCTGGCGCGTCAGGAAATCCGTAAAACGGAACAGGCTGTCATCGTGGAAGGCTACATGGATGTGATTGGCTTGCACCAGGCGGGTTTTGGAAATGCCATTTCGCCGATGGGCACCGCGCTGACCGAAGACCAGTTCCGGCTGCTAAAAAAGTTTACCCGCAATATTGTGCTGGCGCTGGACCCGGATGCGGCCGGAGAGAAGGCGACTCTGCGCGGTTTGGAAACCGCCCGCAAATCGATGGACCAGGACGACCAGCCAACCTTCAACTCGCGCGGTTTGCTGCATTTTGAAGGCCGCCTGAAAGCGGATATCCGGGTGACTTCCCTGCCCGAGGGGCAAGACCCGGACGAAATCGCGCTGGCGGACCCCGACGCCTGGCGGAAGATTGCCGCGGAAGCCAAACCAGTAGTGGTGCATGTGATGGACACTCTGGCAGCAGCCCGGGATATCAATGACGCGAAAGTGAAACGCGAAATTGCCGCCCAGGTCTTGCCGCTGATTGAAGACGTTGGCGACGCGGTGGAACGGGACGCGTACCGGCAACAACTCGCCCGCTTGCTGCGTGTAGACGAACGCACTTTGGTGCTTGCCAATCCAATTCAACGCCGCAGCAGACGCGGAGCCGAAGAACGCGGCAGGACGGAGCTGGAGACAAGTTTGAACGCTATCACCGAAAAGGCTCGCAGCAACCGCTTGTTGGAAGAGCAGGCTCTGCGGGCGCTGGTGCAGCAGCCGTATTCGCTTAACGAACTCAATAAGTCCCTGGGGCTGTTGGGTATTCTGCAGCTTAGCGAAAGCGACTTTGTGGAGAGTGATTTTCGGCAGGTATTCGGTATCATCCTCAACAGCATACGGCAAGACCTGCTGAATCCGGAAGATTACCTGGCGGAAAACCTGCCGGAAAGCTTCAGCATTGACGACGCGGCTGAGATGCTCGAAAAGTCCCGTCCGCCCAGCCTGGAGAAACGCCTTGCGGACCAGGTGCGCACCGTTCTGCGCCTCAAACGCAGCCATCTGGAGACGCGTATCCAGGAAATCCTTTTTTTACAGTCCGAATTAGAGGAGAAACGCTACACAACCGAAGAAGCGGAAGTGCTGCTCACCGAACTGATTGTCCAACGTCGGGCTTTGGACGAAGCAATGAAATCCAAGCTGGCCGGGGGGGACGGCACGGAGGAACACAAACCTAAACGCAAACTGGCGATAAAGGGGAAATTGGCTGATGGATGATGACGTCCAATTTGATTCCGATGACGAAGAAAGCTTAACCGATCGGGACGCTGTTGCCGCGAATTTGACTGCCTCTGAGGACTTCAACCAAGAGGAGAGCGGGAGCCAATCTGAAGAACCAATCCAACTCTATTTGCGCGAGATAAATCGCAGCCGATTACTGCAGCCTGAGGAAGAGTATCAGCTGGCAATTTGCGTTCAGGCGGAAAAAATCCTGAAACTGTTTATCAAGCCTGATGAAACGTTAAAACTTGCCAGCCTTTACGCATCGGTCTTTTTGTTGGCGGATAAGGTTTCGGCCGCGGCAGCACAAGCGCAAACAGCTGCTCCGGATTTGGCTTCGGTCATGGGTGAAGCCCTCGCGCTGCGCAGAGAGTATCAGAACGCTTTGCCTTCTTTCACGCACAAATACCTGCGCGACGAACGCTGGAAGCAAGACCCGGATTGGCAGGCGTTGGCGAATTTTTTGTCATCCTTTCTGACAGCGGTTTATCTGCTTCCGGTGGGTTATTTAGAGAAGGTCGCGAAAAGCACAGCCGAAAACAAACGTTTGCCCGCCTGGACAGACCTGGCGTATATACAACCTGCATTGGAAGACCAGAAAAACAGCGTCAATCAGGTGCGCGAAATTGCCCGACTGGCCCGGCGCGATTTGGTGGAATACAATTTGCGTCTTGTGGTGAGTGTAGCGAAACGATACACCGGTCGGGGCATCAACCTTGAAGATTTGATTCAGGAAGGAAATATGGGCTTGCTGCGCGCGGTGGAAAAATTTGACCCGGCGCGAGGGTTTCGCTTCAGCACTTATGCCACCTGGTGGATTCGGCAGTCCATCAGCCGGTACATCCTGGAATATGCCCGCACCATCCGCATCCCGGTACACATGGTGGAATCCATCAGCAAGTTAATTAAGATACAGCATTCCCTGGTGCAAGAGCTTGGGCGTGAACCGAATTTCGCGGAATTGGCGGCTGCCTCTGATTTTCTGTCGGAGGAAGACCGCCTGAAAATCCGTGAAAACACGTTCTCGCGCGAGAAGCTCCCGTCGGATTTGCTGCACCGCTGGGACGAAGCCACTATCAAAGTTGAGCAAATCCTGAAATCCAGTGAGGAGCCTGTTTCGTTGGAGACCCCGGTTGGGGACGAAGAAAACAGCACGCTTGGCGATTATATTGAGGACATAGACGCGCCCGAACCAATGGAAGCCGTCATTCTGGTGAGTTTGCGGGAGAGCGTGCAGGAATCTTTGGCGAATCTTACCGATAAAGAACGCGAGATATTGGAGTTGCGCTTCGGGCTGACGGATGGAGTTTACCATTCCCTGGAGGAAATCAGCGAGAAATACGGACTTACCCGCGAACGCATCCGCCAGATTGAGAGCTCGGCGCTGCGCAAGCTGCGCGATCCGCGCCGGATGAATTCGCTGCGGGATTTCTTTCAGAGCACCTGAGGTTATGCTTCGGCGCCAGGCGGTGAGGCGTTTTGGCGAATTTCTGGCGAGAAGGCGCCCGGAAATTCGCGCGCCGCGCGCGGTTCACCTTCACACCGGACTTCGGAAGCCCCAAACCCGCTCTGTTTCGTTATAATACTTTTAACCCTGCTAAAACAAGCTCTGCCAGCAGCCGGGATAGCCAGATAACGCGCGATTAGCCCGGCCCTAACTGCTGGGGCGAGGAACCAATGCCTGAAACCAACCGTCAAGCCCTCCCAAACAGCCAGGAACTGCCTCTCTATCAGCGTGTTTACAAGATGGTCAAGCAAATCCCAGCGGGAAAAGTGGCGACCTACGGTCAAATCGCACGCTTGGTGGGCGGCTGCACGGCACGTATGGTGGGCTACGCCCTGTCCGCGCTGCGGGACGGGCGCGACCCTTTGGTCCCCTGGCAGCGGGTTATCAACGCGAAAGGGCGCATCAGCCCGCACGGTTACAGCTCGTTGGAACAGCGTTTTCTGCTGGAAGACGAAGGCGTCGTTTTTGACGCCGCTGCCCGGGTCGATTTTGACAAATACGGTTGGGAGGCGTGAGTTGATTTTCGCGATCGCCGGCGGAAGGCTTAAACATTGATGACCACTGAGGCACCGCTTTCGCTGACCTATCACGCGCTCCTGGCTGACTTTTCCGTGCTGGTGATGCCCGTTTTGGAGCAGAACGAGGAGAAGTATGCGCTGCCCTTGGGTCTTTGTTATCGCTTACAGCAAACCTCTCAAGCTGAGCAGCCAAAGCCTTTGATGGTGAGCATCAGCTCGCGTGCGGACGAACTGCGCGCGTCAGCGCTGCGAACAAGCCTGCACTACCTGATTGTACAGTCTGAGCCCTTGTGCGAACCGGCTCTCGACCTGCTCGCGAATTCGCTCGCGGAACGCGGCATTGCGCTGCCGGGAGTCACCGGCGTATCGGACGCAAGCGACTGCTTTGCCCGCTCTTGGGAGGGGTACACTAGCGCAGCGGCGAGCCTGGAAACGCGCCAACGGGCATACTCCCTACGGGAACTGAAACCTCAGCAAACGCCCTTGGGAGAATTGACAAAAGCGCAGCCCGAACACGCAATTCTCATCCTTGAATGGCTTCTCGCGATGATCGCTGAAACCGGTTCGGCTAATCAGTCCGCCTGGACGATATCCGAAGTCAGCACGCTTATTCAGGACGGAAATGCCTGCCTGTGGCGCGTGGGAGAGGAGCCGGCGGCGATGGCTTTTTTCAACCGCCACACGCGGCGTTCCGTTGCCATCAGCGGCGTCTATACCGACCCAGAGAAGCGCGGACGGGGCTATGCTACTGCCCTGGTCGCCGGGATGTGCGGGCAGGAATTGGCAAGCGGGCGGGAATTCGTCACCCTCTTCACAGACGCGGAGAACCCGGTCAGCAACGCGGTGTACCAACGCGTTGGCTTTTACCCGGTGTGCGATTACCATCAGTATCGGTTTTTTTAGCGACAAGGCAAGGGAGTCCAGAAACAGGAACTGACGCGGCATGACAAGCCAGAAATGGGAGCAAAGAATATGAAAACCATCGGAGCAAAAGAACAGCGCCTGATTGAAGAAGAAGCCGCCTCAGGGGGCACTTCGGCAGGCGTCTTGATGGAACGCGCCGGGCGCGCGCTGGCGGAGCGGATTTTGGGCTTGCAGGCGGAGCGCGCAGGCGGGCCCGTCAGTATTTTGTGCGGCCCGGGCAATAACGGCGGCGACGGCTTCGCGGCGGCCCGCTGTCTGCACGGGAAGGTCCCCGACCTGCGAATTTACGAGGAGCAGCCTTCTTCCGGCGTTTGGGGGGCAGACGCCCAGGCGAACCGCGCTGCCTGCCTCGCGTTGGGATTAAAGCCTTATGAGCTCGCTGACTTCCTGCCCACGTCAGGCATCCTCCTGGACGCAGTGTATGGAAGCGGTTTTAGGGCGGAGCGCAGCCCGCGGCCGGAATTCATCACGCTCAGCCAAAAACTGGCCGCTTCCCGCGCGCAGTTTGGCGCGTACCTGCTCAGCGCGGATATCCCTTCCGGCGTTCAGGCGGATAACGGGGCGGTGTACGAAGGGGCGTTTCAGGCGGATGAGACCCTGTGCTTTATTCTGCCCAAGACCGGCGTGTACAGCTACCCGGGACGGGCTTTTTCCGGTCAGATTACTGTGGATGACCTTGGGTTGGGAGCGGAATTTATCAATCAGGTTTGGGAGAAGCACGGCTTTCGCGCGCCATCTGTGGTGACCGACAGCGAAGTGCGCGCCTGGCGGCCAATTCGGGCTGCGGACAGCCACAAAGGCAGCTTTGGCAGGCTGGCGATTTTGGCGGGCAGCGTGGGGCTGGCGGGGGCGGTGGTGCTCTCCACCCGGGCGGCAGAAATGGGCGGAGTCGGTTATGTAGACCTGCTCGTGCCGCCTGAGATTTACCCGGCGGTCTTATCAGCAGTACCCTCGGCGCTCAGCCAGCCAATCCCGGCTGGCAAGGGCGCGGCGTTTGCCCTCTGGCGGGAGAAACTTGAAAACTGCAGCGCCGCGCTGGTTGGGCCCGGGCTTGGCAAGGCGGCTGACCTTACCCTGGTGTTGGAAGCCGCGGCCCGCGCGCCAAGATTAGTTTTGGACGCGGACGCGCTGAACCTGCTTGCAGCGCCGGCGAACCTGGAACGGGGACGCGAAGCTTTACGCGCGCGGGGGAAGCGGGGCATGGAACCAGCCGTGCTCACCCCGCACCCGGGCGAGTTCATCCGCCTCTGCCCGGAATTTGCCCGGGACGTTTTCCGGGACCGCATCGCCAGCGCGGACGCGCTGGCGCGCTTGACCGGCAGCGTGACGGTGCTCAAGGGGGCTGGCACCGTGATTGCCTTCCCTGAGAACGCTGAGGCGGCTGAGATTTGGATTAACAGTAGTGGGAACGCCGGCATGGCGAAAGCTGGCTCGGGGGATGTGCTCTCCGGACTGCTGGCGTCTTTCCTGGCGCAGAAACTGCCCCTCCGGAGTGCGGTGCTTTCCGCGGTGTTCTTGCATGGGCTCTCAGCCGATTTGCGCGCATTGGAGCTGAGCGAACGCGCGCTAACCCCGGAAGACACGCTGGGGGGGCTGCCCCAGGTTTTTTTGCATTCCGGCTGGGACAAGTAACCACACGGCTTTTCGCTTACAATTAGCAGCGATGTGCCCAGAACCTAATTCAAATCCGGATGCGATTCAACCCTTCCTTTCAGACGAATCCAGTTCAACTGGCTGCGCCGAGGGGATTTTCTTCCCCCAAAACGAAGCGGAAATCCGGGAAGCTTTGCGCTTCTGCCGTCAAACCGGCGCGCCTGTCACCATCCAAGGCGCGCGCACCGGCATCACAGGCGGCGCGGTCCCCTCTGGCGGGCAGATTATCAATTTGAGCCGCTGCAACCGCGCCCTGGGGATGGGGTGGGATGAACCAAACCAGCGCTTTACGCTGACCGTTCAGCCCGGCATGCTCTTCAGCCAGACGCAAAAAGCTTTGGCGGAGAGAGATTTTGACACCGCGGGCTGGAGCGCGGAATCCCAAAGCGTTTACCGACGTTTCTGCGCGGGAGGCCGCTGGTATTTCCCCGCGGATATCACCGAGACCTCCGCGTCCATCGGCGGGATGGTCTCTACCAATGCTTCCGGCGCGAAAACCTACCTTTATGGACCGATGCGCGCGCACGTGTTGGGTGTGCGGGCGTTGCTGGCGGATGGGCGCGCCCTGCTGCTGCGGCGCGGCGGGCAGCACGCGCGGAACGGCTGTTTTCAACTGCGCCTGGAAGATGGCAGCCTGGTGGAGGGTAAGCTCCCCACCTATCGGATGCCGCGCGTTAAGAACGCTTCGGGATACTATATTCAACCGGATATGGACTTGCTGGATCTGTTTATCGGCGCGGAGGGCACGTTGGGGGTCGTCACGGAAATCACCATCGCGCTCGCGCCGGTTCCGGCTTGCAGTTGGGGCGTTCTGGTATTTTTCGATGACACGCCGTCAGCCCTGCGCTGCGTGCGAGAGCTGCAGAAACTGCGGGCGGAGCGCAAGCCTGCCGCCATAGAGTATTTTGACCGCGCGTGCCTTGAAATGATGCGGCGTGAGCAGTCAGAACTGCATTCCCATCAGAGCCTGCCCTGGCTGCCTGCCGCGGAGGCGGTTTACGCGGAGTTTCACCATGCTGACCCGGCGCGCATGGACGCTGGCGTGGAAGCGGTCGCGAAATTGCTGCAAGCAGCCGGCGCGGATTTGGCTGACACCTGGCTGGCTCTTACCCCGCAAGACCTGGACAAGCTGATTGGCTTCCGGCACGCGGTGCCCGAAAGCATCAACCGCATCATCGCCGAACGAAAACGTGAGAACCCAAGCCTGACCAAGCTGGGCACGGATATGGCCGTGCCTGATGAGAAGCTGGAGTGGGTGCTCAATCTCTACAGCGGGTCTATCCGCCAGTTGGGGCTGGAAGGGCTCAAATTCGGTCATATCGGCGATAACCACCTGCACGTCAACATCCTTCCCCGCAGCGCGCGGGAGTACGCGGAAGGAAAAGCGCTTTTTTTGGATTGGGCGCGCCAAATCATTGCCGCGGACGGAACCGTTTCGGCGGAACACGGCATTGGAAAACTGAAAACAGCCCAACTGCTGGCGATGTATGGGGAGCAAGCCATGGCAGAAATGCGCGCGCTCAAGGGCTGCTTCGACCCGCTGGGTATGTTGAATCCAGGGAATATGTTCGCGCTGGATGGGAGCGGTTGAGCATGGAAATTGTGGTATGCGTCAAGCAGGTGCCAGCCAGCACGCGCGTGCGCCTGAACCCGGTCACGAACACGATTGTGCGCGAAGGCATCGAACTGATGCTAAATCCGTTCGACGCCTACGCGGTTGAAGAAGCGCTGCGCCTCAGGGAAAAGGCGGGCGGACGGGTTACGGTGCTCAGCATGGGCATCCCCAGCGCGGAGGGAATTCTAAGGCACGCGCTTGGGTTGGGCGCCGATCGGGCGGTGCTGCTGAGCGACAAACGCTTTGCTGGCGCGGACACGCTGGCAACCGCTTATACCCTGGCAGCCGCCGTGTGTAACCTGGGAGGTTGTGACCTGATTTTGTGCGGCAGGCAGGCTGTGGACGGGGATACCGCTCAGGTGGGGCCCTCGTTGGCACAGAAGCTGGGTATTCCTCATCTGAGCGCGGTCAGCCGCGCGCGATTGCTAAGCTCCGGCGAACTCTTGTGCGAAAAATTGGCGGACGAGGCGTACCTGGAGATCAGGCTGCAGCTGCCCGCCCTGATCACGGTGGTCAAGGAAATTAACACCCCGCGTTTCCTGAGCCTGAAGGGCTATTTGCGGGCGCGCGGCGCGGAGGTTGAAACCTGGGGCGCGGATGACCTGAATATTGACCCGACACGAATTGGATTGGAAGGCTCGGCAACCCAGGTCGTTTTCACGGCTGCGGCTGAACGCCGGAAAGCTGGCAAAGCGGTCAGCGGCACGCCGGAGGAAGCTGCCGCCTCCATTTTGGGTACGCTCCTGCAAAAAGGCTGGCAGAGACCCACAAGCGAGGCGAACCGTGGCTGAGATTCGCGTGTTGGTGGATAAGTGCACCGGCTGCCGCAAATGCGTGCCAGTCTGCCCCTACGGCGCGATTAGCATGGACGGGAAGAAAGTGCGTATCTCGGATGCCTGCGTTTATTGCGCGGCTTGCGTGCAGGTTTGCCGTTTTGACGCGATCTTGCTTAGGACGCAGCCTGCGGCAGACGAGGCGGCAGAGAGCAGCGGCATATGGGTCTTCGCGGAACAAAGCGAGGGCAAGGTTCTACCCGTGGCATTGGAGCTGCTGGGCGAAGCGCGAGCCCTGGCGCGCAAGAGGCCTGCCAAAATCAGCGCGGTGTGGCTGGGTCCGCCTGCCCCGGAACAATTTCAGAGCCTCATCGCCCACGGCGCGGATGAGGTATTGACTGTGACGGACGAGCGCCTGACCTGGCGAGATGAGCTGCTTTACCCGCAGGTGTTGGCGCGGCTGGCGGAAGCGTATAAACCGGAGATTTTTTTGTTCGGCGCGACCGGATTCGGGCGCTCCATCGCTCCGCGGACAGCCTCCACGTTGGATACCGGGCTGACCGCGGACTGCACCCGGCTGGATATCGACCCGCGAAACGGTTTACTGCTGCAAACCAGGCCGGCTTTTGGGGGCAACTTGCTCGCCACTATCCTCTGCCGCACACGGCGTCCGCAAATGGCCAGCGTGCGCCCGAAAGTGATGCGGGCTCTGCAGGCAGATTACACGCGGCGGGGCAGCGTGCGGTCCGCGCCAATGGATTTGCGCGGGATGCACGGGTTGGAGATTATCTCGGTTCGGACGGACGCGCGGGATGGTGCCGGGCTGGAAAGCGCTGAAATTGTGGTGGGCGTTGGTCGCGGAATTGGCGGCGCGCGCCAGGTGGAGCTTTACCGCCGGCTGGCAGGTGCGCTGGGGGCCGGGCTGGCGGCTACGCGCGCGGTGGTGGATTTGGGCTGGCTGGAATACGCGCGGCAGGTCGGGCAGACGGGTATCACGATTGCCCCGAAGCTCTACCTCGCGTTTGGAATTTCCGGGTCAGCGCAGCATATGGCTGGGCTGGCGGAGAGTACGTATATCATCGCGGTGAATAAGGATGAGAACGCCCCGATATTTTCCGCGGCGGACGAACGGGTGCGGGCTGACTGCGGCGAGGTGGCTGACGCGCTGTTGAACCAGCTTGGCAGCGGTGCATTCTCATCCTGAGCGAACATGAGACGCCGCAGTTTATCTTTTTTCATCGCGAGCCTGAACTTTCGTCATCCCGCATGACTCGCGGCGACCTCCCTAGTAATCATAAAAGTCGGATTGCCGCGCCTCCTTCCGGAGTTCTAAGGATAACGCTATTCCTGCGCCGGGGGCTCGCCATGGCGGATCATCGAGGGAGGTTGCTCCAGCCGCGAACACACGCAAGCAGCCGCCCTGACGGGCGAACCCGCCGCAACGCCGCACCTCGCGGCTGGGCTATCCGCGTGCGTTCCGGGTAAGTCGCGTTCACTCGGGCGAAAAAAAAGCGGCTGCCAAACCTGGCAGCCGCCTGTTCTTCCAACGCGAAGGGGTTATTCCTCTTCTTTAAGTTCCTTCTGACGAGCGTCAATGATTTCCTGTGCCAGATGAGTGGGAACCAGGTCGTAGTGGTCAAATTCCATACCAAAATGTCCGCGTCCGCCGGTCATGGAGCGTAGCGTGGTGGTGTAGCGCAGCATTTCGGCAAGAGGCACCGTAGCGGTCACGACGGAGCGGCCTTTTTCGGTATCCATACCCTGCACGCGCGCGCGGCGGGTATTCATATCGCCCAAAACGTCGCCCATATTCGCTTCCGGGACGACCACAGTCACTTTCATGATCGGTTCATAAAGCACCGGATTCGCGTCTTTGAATGCCAGCTTGAAAGCTTCGCGACCGGCAATTTCAAAGGCAATCGGCTTCGAGTCGACCGGGTGTTCTTTGCCATCGTAGACAGAAACACCAACGTTATGCACCGGATAACCCGCGACAACGCCGTCTTTCATCACGGCACGGATGCCTTTTTCAATTGGAGCCATATAGCTGCTTGAGATTGCCCCGCCGAAAACGTCGTTACTGAAACTGAAGTCTTCATCCTTAATGGGGAATACTTTCAGATGCACCTCGCCAAACTGACCGGAGCCTCCGGTTTGTTTCTTATGACGGTACATCGCGCTGGCTTCTTTGGTGATGTGTTCTTCGTAGGGTACCTTGGGCTCCAGCAAATTCATATTCATCTGGAATTTCTGTTCAGCGCGGCGGACCGCAACGTCGATGTGCTGGTCGCCCATCCCGAACAGAAGCGTCTGACGGGTGGCTGGTTCCATATGCCAGGTGAGGGTCAGGTCTTCCTCGCATAAGCGGGCGAGGGTTGTGCTCATCTTGGCGGCGTCGGATTGGGTTTTGGGGCTGACAGCGACGCGGTAGAGCGGGCTGGGGTATTCTGGCGCCGGCAGGGTCAGATTCTGTTCTTTTGTGGTGAGCGTGTCTCCGGTGGTGGTCAGGTTCAGTTTGGCAACTGTGCCAATATCGCCGCTGTGGATTACAGAGACGGGGAGGTTTTCTTTGCCGAAAGGTACCTGCATCCCAGCCAGGCGCTCTTCTTCGCCTTTGTTGGCGTTCCAGACGCGGGTATCCGAGCTCATTACGCCGGAGAAGACGCGGAAGAAGGTTTGCTTTCCCACGAAAGGATCCGCGGTGGTTTTCCAGACGTACGCGGCGAGCGGACCGGAATCGGAAGGGGTCAGAGTCACCTCGCCCTTGGGGGACTTGGCGACAACCTCGGCGTGTTCGGCGGGAGAGGGAGCGAGCTTGCTCAATGCGTCCAGCATGGGCGCAATGCCGATCATGTGCCCGCCAGCAGCCACCATCACAGGGATTATGTTGCTGATTTGAACAGCCTTGTGCAAACCTTGCAGCGCTTCTTCAGCGGTCAGGTCACCATTTTCAAAGTACTTCTCGAGCAGCGAATCTTCGCCTTCGGCGGCAGCCTCAATCAGTTTGAGGCGGGCTTCTTCGGCTTCTTCCTGGTATTCTGCCGGGATTTCCACCGCTGTTTTGCCATCGCCCTGATACGCTTTCATGCTAATCAGGTCTATCACGCCCTTAAAACCCGCTTTCTCACCCCAGGGGAGCTGCATGGGAATCAGGCGGTATTCGGTTTGTTCCTGGACGGAAGCGAGCGCTTTTTGAAAGCTGGCGTTTTCGCGGTCCATCTTATTAATGACCATGAACATGGGCAGGTTCAACTTCGCGGCATAGTTCATCGCGGTTTCGGTGCCAACTTCCATCCCGCCAACCGAATCGACCAGGACCAGGACGCTGTCCGCCACGCGCATCGCGGAGACAACTTCTCCGACGAAGTCCGAATATCCGGGAGTGTCTAACAGGTTCAGTTTCAAATCTTTATAGATGACCGGAATAACCGAGGTGAACAGGGAGATGCCGCGGCGGTGTTCTTCATCCTCAAAGTCCGAAACTGTGGTTCCGTCTTCAATTTTTCCGAGGCGCGTGGTGGCGCCGGTGAAGTGCAGGAACGCTTCGGTGAGCATGGTTTTGCCGGAGTTGCTGTGCGACGCAAGGACGATATTGCGTACAGAAGCTGTCGAGAATTCTTTCATTGATATGACCTTCCTTATTTGTTGCGCGGCGCGGCGGCACCACGCGGAGTAGAATAATTGCTGACGATAAGCACGCCAAGTTTTCATTATATCAAAAATTTACCGGCCTGCAAAATAAAACACAGCGGTTCAGCCGGTTTTTGGTGTAGGTTTACACTACATATTGGACACCATGCTAAAAAGAGT